>Ga0185299_10000586_pt1 | contig 93270 bp, 79 predicted proteins | sample PaiPotPPA55metaG_FD_128002 | JGI IMG/M metagenome (GOLD analysis project Ga0185299, IMG submission 128002) | Iron sulfur acid spring bacterial and archeal communities from Banff, Canada, to study Microbial Dark Matter (Phase II) - Paint Pots PPA... ...
CTTAGTACGAGAGGACCGGGATGGACGAACCTCTTGTGTTCCAGTTGTCATGCCAATGGCACGGCTGGGTAGCGAAGTTCGGTTGTGATAACCGCTGAATGCATATAAGCGGGAAGCACGCTCTAAGATGAGATCTCCCAACCCGTAAGGGAAATGAAGGGCCCAGGAAGACCACCTGGTTGATAGGCTGGAGGTTGAAGTGCAGTAATGCATGTAGCTTACCAGTACTAATCGCCCGTTCGGCTTGTCCATAGAATTTACTCTGCGCAATGTTTAGTTCACATTGTTCTAGAGATATTCAACACAAGCTTTGTAGTTATAGAGATATAACTAATACGTTATTTTGGTAAATGTCTGCTCAATCTATTCAGTTGTGAACGATCGCGCTGCGGCGCATCTTTCTCAAGTTTGCCGGTGAGTTTACCGCGAGGGTCCCACCCGTTCCCATCCCGAACACGGAAGTTAAGCCTCGTTGGGCCGATGGTACTGCACGCGTAAGTGTGTGGGAGATTAGGTGATCGCCGGCATTATTTCTGAAAAGCCCATCCTTGTGATGGGCTTTTCTGCTTTAAGTCCGTTTTGCATCATAAGAGAAGCCGCCTGGCTGCAAAAGTGCTCTTGCCTTTGTTTTTGCCGTTACCTTCGTTTTTGCTGTTACCTTTGTTTTTGCCGTTGCTTTTGTCTTTGCTTTTCTGGTTGTCATTCCGAGCGCAGCGAGCGAACCTGCTTTCTCCCGTTCTTTGTCTGCATCGCCCAGAAAAGCTGAGGAACGAAAGAGTGTGATTGTGGTGGCGCATAACGCTTGTGGTGGCACAAGCGAAAAACGGGAGGAAGCAGGTTCGCTCGCTGCGCTCGGAATGACAACCAGAAAAACAAAGACATCCTTCTATCCAGTCGCAGCATTAGACCCGATGGAACGCCGCCGAGCTGGCTGGTTCACAGCGCTGCTCCTGATCGTCAATTTCGTTGGCGACGGGTGGTCAGGGCGCCCCATCGGGCTAGCCCATCAATTGCTCCTGCTGCCCTTCACGATTGGCTTTCTCCTCTCTGTCTGGCAACTGCTCTTCGCCTCCGAAAAAGAGGGCATGCCCGTCTGGTGGTCCCCAGACAAAGCTCTCCGGTTGACGCTGCTCTTCGAGGTCTTGTTCCTTCTGCTCTTTGCCTACGAGTGTCACCACTTTGCCCCGCTTGGCTATCGCTTACATCTTTTCCTGGCTCTGGCAATCTTCATCCCACTGCTGATCTTTCTCGGCGGATTAGCCTCAAGGCCCCCCCGCAGCCCCACCTGGATCTTTGCTGTCGTGCTTACCGCCTATATCGCGGGAATGATTCTGGCGATCGTCAGCTTTCCTTTGACCTATCTCCGCTCCGACATGCTCCCGGTCATCCAGTGGGCGGATACCAACGTACTTCACCGCATCAGTCCCTATGCGACGATGCACGTCGGTGACCGCATCTACGACTTCCCCTACCTTCCGGGAATGTTGGTGGCCTTCTTCCCGTTTGTTGCTGCGCACCTTGATATCCGGTTTGGATCGATCGTCTACGTCGCAGCCAGCGCTGCGCTTATCTTCTGGGCAGCACGGATGGAGCGGCGACATGAAGTCGCAGTTCTCCTGGGGCTTTTTCTATTGTGCCCATTCCTGCAGTACCGTCACGAACTGTACCTGCCGCCACATTGGTTCACACTTGCCGCGATCTACGTTCTCATGCAACGCCGGCACTTTGCCTGGGCCGCGCTCGTCTTCGGCGTCAGCATGGCGATCTATCAGTTCAGCTGGATACTCTTCCCATTTTTCCTGCTCAACGCGGTCCGTCGCCGCGGATGGCTGGAGCCGATCAAACTCACGCTGCTTGCCGCGCTCGGATCGCTTGCGGTCGCAGGGCCATTTCTAGTGTCGGCAACTCGGCGTATCGCCAACAACACGGTAGGGCAGTGGGGGTTGATGGCCCATGCGGAGGCCATGCCCATCAACCTGTCGTATTGGGTGACATACCTCATCCGGCCGGACAAGTTGCTGAGGCTGCAGGCGGCACTGATGGTCGCCATCTTCGTCTACTGCTTTGTTCGCAAAGGCTGCACGACACTCGAAGACACCCTGCGTTGGAGCATCGTCGCCTTGACCGTCTTCACTTTGTTCAACGTGCTGGTCGACGGCTACTTCTATCTCATGCTGCTGGTGCCGATGCTGATCTATACGTGCGTTGCGAACGGCTGGTGGGGCGAGCCCGGCCAGAGCGCTTTCCCCGATAGTGCAGTGAAGGAATAAATCACCCCAGAATTGTCATCTCGACCGGAGGCGCGCTTTTGCGCCGTAGTGGAGAGACCTGCAGGTTGCAGAGCGCGATGCAAATGTCTGTGGCGCGCTTTGCGTCAAGACCTGCAGGTTGCTCGTACCGGCACTATCGCCAATGCAAACAACCTGCAGGTCTCTCCGCTACGCATGACATGAAGCCGTCATGCTTCGGTCGAGATGACAAATTTGGGGTAGTTCAGGAAAACACCATTTGTAAAAACGCTATAGCCGTCTACTTCGCTGTCTTGAGCACAAGCACCGAGGCGATGGCATCTGGAGCCTGAGCGGGGAGTTGTACCTCAAGACTGTCGCCATTTCGCGTCAGCTTTAGAGGCTTATGTGCCGGGTCTGCCAGCAGGTAGGCGCTGGTGACCTTGCGGGGTAGCTTGTCGAGATGGAACGAGCCGCTGGGCCAGTTGAAGATCTCGATGTAGATCTTATTCGCGTTGGCTCCCCGTCCCGTCGTCGACCGCCAGTTCCAGGCCGCGATGAACTTGGGCTTGCCGTCACGATTCTTCTCCGTAGCGCTGAAGGCGCCTGCCTCTGCGCCGAAGAGAGTTGGTCCGGTGCTGTAGATAGCTTCACCGTTGATCGCCAGCCACTTGCCCATCTCGTGCAGGCGCTCAGCCTCAGCCGCTGGGACAACGCCGTTGGAGTCTGGTCCGATGTTGAGCAGATAGTTGCCGCCTTTGCTGGCGATGTCGATGAGATTGTGCAGCAGCGTCTCCGTGGATTTGAAGTCGGTATCGTCGGACTTGAAGCCCCAGGTGTCATTCATCGTCATGCAGGACTCCCAATCCTGGCCGGGGAAACCCTGGGGTGGAATGTACTGCTCAGGCGTCTCAGTATCACCCTTGTATCCACCGCCGAGGCGGTTGTTCCAGATGAGGTTGGGGTGCTGGTTGAGAAAGGTGACGATCTCCGCCGCGCGCTCCGGCGTCATGTTGCCGGTAGGAGTATCAAACCAGACCACGACAGGGAACTCGCCATAGTTGCTGAGAAGCTCTTTAATCTGTGGGATGGCCTTGGTGTGCAGGTAGGTGTCGAAGTCGCCGTCCTGCGCCTTGTCCCAGTGGAAGGTCGGGGGTTGATGGTCGCCGGTCTGGAGGGCGCTGGCACCAGGGGAGGTCCAGTCCTGGTCTTGCGAGTAGTAGAAGCCGAGCTTAATACCCTGCTTGCGACACTCCTCCGCAAGTTCGCGCAGCGGGTCACGCTTGAAGGGCGTTGCGTCAACGATGTTGAAAGGGTTCGCCTTGGAGTCGAACATGGCGAAGCCGTCATGATGTTTAGCCGTAATAACGATGTACTTCATGCCGGCGGACTTCGCGAGGGCCACGATATCGTGCGCGCTGAAGCCGACAGGGTTGAATTTGGGTGCCAGGGCTTTGTAGTCCGCAACAGGAATGGAACCATGGTTCATGATCCACTCGCCGGCGCTGGGAACCTGCTTTCCATTCCACGTGCCGGCGGGGATGGAGTAAAGACCCCAATGGATGAACATGCCAAAGCGCGCCTCGCGCCACCACTTCATGCGAGCATCCCGCTGCGCGGCCGTTTCGGTGTCCTGAATAGCGAGGACGGGATGATGAGCGGACGTGGTGTCTATCTTGTCCCCCTCCAACTGGGCATAGCTCAGAGTACTGACGGCGAAGAGGGCGGCGGTAGCGATGCGTTGGGTCAGATTCAAGCAGATCTCACAGGGCGCAGTAGCGGCCTCAAAATTGTAGGCGAAAATTGTGTTGCGTGTGCGAAAAGTTAATGGGAGAGCGGCTAGATGTAGATGAAATAACATCGGCAGAATCAATTCATTGTGCCCCGCAATTCTAGAAATCACGAGAGGCAATAACGAAAATGGGCCCCTATTTAGGGACCCATTTTCGTTATTGCACTGGATTTCAAACCTACGCGCAGCGCCTTTATGTCATTCGCACCCGATACAATCTGTCGATCGCGCAATCAATAAGGAAAGCGGTGTCGTGATCAGGCGTCGGGTGGAGCAGGCGCCTCCGGTACTTTGGGCAAAGCAGGTATCTTCGGAACTTTCGGCATCACGAGATGCGGAACTGGAGGGGGCTTGACGGTGATGCGAGGCGCGACAGGCGGAGTCGGGGGCAGAGGGGCGACGGAGCTCTTACTGATCGTTACATCGCCGTCGCTGGTATCGACTTTTACTGTGGGGCCACCGTTACCGATTGTTCCGGTCAGCACGTTGACGTGTGCTGTCTCCATAGGCTCCAAGCCAAAGTCATTTTCGATATCACCGTTTTTCGTCTGTGCCTGGAGAACAAATCCGGCATGTTCCGGCACTCCCAGATCGACGGAACCGTGTTGATTGGAGATCGTGATCTGACTGAGTGGCGACGTGTTCGTTACATTGACGCTGCCGTTACGATTGGTGAGCTGTACGCTGCCCTGTACCCGGTCCAGCGTGATGTTCTTCTCCCGGGTGACGAGCACCACCGGGCCAAGCACTTGGTCGGCCTGCAACTCCGCACGAGAGATCTCGCATTCGCCATCGATCCGCGCGGCCTGGAACTGGGTACGGCTGGTCTGGAAGCTAATGGTTCCGTTGATACGCTCCAGGTGTGTCGTTCCCAGGAAGTCGCCATGCAGCGTGAGGGGGCCAACGATGTCGGAAGCCGTGATGTCGCCGGAGTGGCCTTCGATCGTGACGATTCCTTTGACGCTATGCGCCGATACACTCTCGTTGTCGTCATTGACGTGAGCCTGTACCGCACCGTCGATGCCGCTCAGGTCAACCTGTCCGTGGTTCGCGGTCAGAGTGACATTCGCATGGATCTCCGAAACTTCCACATCGCCGCGTCCTGCGGTGATAGCAAGCGTGGTGTTGTGCGGGACATCGATGGTCAGGTCTGCCTGTCCGCCTCCAACATCCGCGACTTCCAGCAGAAGATTGGCTCCATCGGGTTTCAGCGTCGGCTGTAGCTGAGCTTCTTTTGTCTCTGCGTCGCTGTCACTCCATGCATAGGCTTGCTTATGCACGTTGACGTGGACCTGTCCGTCTTCACTGGTGCCTGTTACCGTCACATCGCCGTGCGGGCAATGGATCGTGAGCATCCCGCCGGAGGGGATGGCAGAGCTGGCGGAGTCGTCAGCGTCGTGTCGATCTCCGAAGGCGTGGTCCCAATTGGAAAAGCCGTGTCCGAAGTTGCGTTCCTTCCACTCCATACCGCGCCTGGCAGCTCGCGAACTTGCTCCAACGATGGCCAGAAGGATGAGGAGCATGATCACCCCACCACCGAGAGCACGTGTGCCTCGCGTTGGGTTATCACTGTGCAGATACTGGTCGATGGCCCACTCGATGAGCAGGATGACACCCGCTCCGATCATGACGAACGGCCAATAGCCGGCATACCAGTCCAGGGCATGCGCCCACGAGAGCCTGCCGGTCTGTACCAGGAGAAATACGATGCCAACGGCGAGGACCACGAGTGGACCGACGATCGATCCGCGGCGCATGGCACGCATCTGCATGCGGGCCTGGGAACGTTGGAGGCGACCCTGGGCGCGCTGGAGTCGGGCCTGCTGCTTCACTGCGCGTTGCTGGGCCTTCCAGTCATTCTGGTTGTACGGTGGTGGATATTGTGGCTGACCGGGTGGAGGCGGTGGATAGGAACTCATCTTACTGCCCACCCTTTGCTGAATCGTCTGTGGCGGGCCATTGAGGAGCGTGTGTTTCTGCAGCTGGTGTTGTGTAGGGAGGCGTATAGCCTGCCGGCTGTGGTGTGCCGGGTATGAAGTTTGTAGGAGCAATGTAGTGTGGACGGCCTACAGAGCGTTCCAAAAGCAAGATTGCTCCTAAGGCAATGACCAACACCGGCCAGGTCTGCCCGAATGTCATTACATGGGCTGCCTGCAGAGCAAATAGGATAGCGAGGATCATCAGCATGACTGGGGCGCGGAGGATGTAGACGAATTGGGCGCCTGCAAATTCACCCTCAGTCCCATCTTTTGTCAGGCGGCTTACACCTCCTGCCCATCCCAGGCGGCGGATGAATATCCACGCGGAGAGTCCGGCAAGCAATAGAGGAAATACCCATCGTCCGTCGAGGTGGAAGAAGGAGGAATCGATATTGGCCAACAGGAATACCAGGCCAAGGCCAATCAGCCAGATCGCACCTACTGGAAAGCGCCGCGCCGGAACCACCGTAGCTGGCGGTATGGTTGCATCTGTTGCCGGTGGAGCATAGGGAGCCGTGTAAGGTGCCTGGTAGTGAGTCGAACCCCAGCTTGCCGAGGTCTGCTGCGAGTCGGTAGGAGGCAGCGTATTTAGGCTCGCGTCTCTGTAGGCCTGCTGGCGAATCTCTTCCGCTGCGGTTGTTTGCTGTGCAGCGGTGCTCCCAAACTGAGTTGGTGGAACGTAGCCTGCCCAGTTTGGCGATGCTGCCGCAGGGCGCGACTGGCTTCCGGGCCAGTTTTTACCGAAGCCCATACGGTCGCCAATGTCGTTGAATCCGAATGGATCGGGTAAGGGCAGTCCATCTCGACGAGCTTTGGCTGTGTGATAAGCCTCAAACGCCTGGTAGAAGATCCAGCCTGCGACGAAGACCCCGAAAACATCACTCGCGTGATCGGACAAAAACACCAGCACTGCGAAGACCACCAGGTGAGCGAAGCCTTTAGCGACCTGACCGTTGTACATGGCGCCCACACCGGGAATCAGGCCAAGAAAGCCTGCCAGCAAAGGACTCGGTTCGCCAGACGATGGCGGGGGAGGCGGAACAGGTCCGCTGGTTGGGGGAGGAGGGACGCCCGGTCCTTGGGCAGCGCCTGTTGTTGTTTGGGATGACCCCGTGAGGCGAGCTTCCAGACAGGACTCGCAGAATACGCCCGAGCCTACCGTTCGCACCGTCTCCCGTGTTAGGGGACGTCCACAGTCCTGGCAGAAGCCTACCCGTTCGCCGCCTGCCGCGTGGCCCTGATTTGTTGTCTCATCAATCATGACTAGGCTCCCTTCCTGAGCGCTGCGCTGCGGGGCATCGGGAGCACCAGTTCGCTTGTGCCCTGGGACGGAGCGTCTTTCTTGGCCGGCTTGTCCTGGGGAGCCGTGGTTCCATTCGAATCTGGTGTCTGGTTGCTCGATCCATGCGACCGGTCCAGCGTGCCCGGAATATTCTGTTCGTCGTCGTTATTGCGCAGATCGTTTACACGCGACTCCACCTGATACACCACACGCAGATTCTGGAAGGAACGGGTCGCCGAAGCGCCCATATCCGCTACCGCCCGGCGCAGCGACGAGGGGCGCAGGCTATCGGCACGTAGATCGCTTAGCCGGACGCCCGTCATGTTCAACGTCAGAGCAATAGAAAAGAACGCCATCGCTGCTGTCATCGCCAGCCGAGGCTGGAAGCCCATACGGGCATTTTCGAGGGAGAAGATGTCGGCCAGCTTGCCGCGGAGGACCGAGATGCGGGTGCTCCACCCGTTTCCGGTCTCACGATGGAAGGGCGGGATCGCGAGGATCGGAGCGGCTACAGGAACAGGGGAGGTTGCAGCCGCCTGAACAGCGCCCGTCGTCTCCGCCAGAATCCGTTGCAATAACGCTGCGGGCGGTTCGGGGGTGTGGCCCTTGAGCATCGCCATCCACGCGGCTCCGCGCTGTGCCTCAGCCAGTTCATCAGAGCAGGAGACGCAGCCCGCCAGATGTTTGTCGAAGGCTCTCCGCTCGGCCTCGCTCAGCGTGCCGTCCACGGCATCCGGGCACATCGCCTCACATACCGCGCATGCCATGCTGCTGCTATCAAACTCGTCGAATTGGCCCATGTTTTCCACCCTACATCACCTGCCCTTCTATACGCTTCAAAAGCTTTGCCAGTTCACTGCGTCCGCGGCTGATGCGGCTCTTCACCGTGCCTTGCGGAACGCCGAGAATCTCGGCAATATCCTTGTAATCCATATCTTCGAGGTCGCGCAAAATTACCGCCTCGCGCAAGTCCGGCGACACCTGTGCCAGCGCCTGCTGAATCTGGGCCCGAAGTTCCAACCCGGCCATATGATGCTCCTGCCCAGGCCGTGTGTCTGCTAATTTCTCTGCTTTTGAGGGCCCGTCATCTTCACCGTCATACGTCTCGTCCAGCGAGTCGCTGACGCGATCCATTCGCGAGCGGCGATAGCTGTCGACGAGCAGGTTGCGGGTTAGCGTCGTCAACCACGTCGTAAAGCCGCCTTTGGCCGGGTCGAAACTGGCGAGGTTCTTGAACATCTTCAAGAACACTTCCTGCGTCAGGTCTTCGGCGTCGGTTGCCGACCCGGTGAAACGATAACAAATTCCGTAGATCCTGCGATGCTGTCCGGTCGCTAATTTTTCCCAGGCATCCGCATCCCCCTGCAGGCACCGCACTGCCAGCTCGGCAAGTCTGGCTTGCTCGGCTACCGCTGCGGCGCGTTGCTCCTGTATCTGCGGGAGATGCGATTGCGGTTCCTCGGGCGACAGTCGCGCTTCCGTCATAGGTTTCTCTTGCACGGGCAAAAGCTCCGGCCGGGAGTTGCGCCCGACTGGAGGTATCGACGGCTCGCGCCGCAGAATTCGCCCCCCCAGCAGCATTCGGCTATCGCGTTCAAATATCGCCGGGATAGTCGCCGTTGCCATAGTTTGTAATACGCAGCCGGGGCCGGTGCGGTTCCCAAAAAGCAGGGATTAAGGATCAAGAACTCGAAAAATTAAACCGTACTTCACCCTAGCACCTAAATGACTCATAGGAAAGGCACTTTCTTGCGGCTAATCCCTGATTCTTTGTTCCTAGTTTTTGATCACTCCGCAGGCGATCCGGTTCCCCGAATTTCCGGTGGGGTCAGTCTTCTCGTCGTCGGCCTTCTCATGCACGACGATGGAGGTGCCGCCATTGGCGAACAGGGAGTTGGGTGCCGCCGGGTCGAGCGAAATCGAGCCCAGTACAAAGGTTGCCGTGCCGTTGTGGTCTTCGCCGATATCCACGCTTGCCGGGAAGTCCCCATTGTGGTGGCCCATGTCATTCATATAGCCGTGCTTCTTGCCATCGGGATTGAAGTGGCCGCCAGCGCTCTTGAAGTCCGGGGCCTCGCAGGCGGCGTTCTGGTGGATATGCACGCCGTGGGGGCCGAAGGGCAGATTCTTCAGCTCGAGCTTCACTTTGACGCCCTTTTTCACCGTTTTGAAGGTGGCTGTGCCGGCGTCCTGCCCGGTAGACGTCTTGATCGCCACTTTAATCGTTTTCGGGCTCTGTGCCACCGCAATAGACATCCCCAGCGCTAATCCGCTAATCGCAAACCATCCAGATCGCATCGTCAAGTCTCCAGTACAAGAAGTACCGCCAGAATACGCTCAATGCCGGAGTGTCATCTACTGCGATCAGGTCAAGATTTTTGGAGCGGGAAGATTTCGCTAATCTTCGGACGGTTTCTCGATGTGGTCGATGACGTAATTCTCCACCGGTCCTTTTTGGGCCTCCAGTTTGAGGCCAAGCTGCTGCTTCACGGCATCGAAGAGCGACGGACGGTTCAGGGTTTCGGGAGGCAGGTTCTCTTTGGGGAAGTCGGGCGGGAACTCCGGCACAAAGGACAACGTGAAGTCGTAACTCTTATCCAGGCCGCTTCTGTCGATCACGGGACGCCCATCCCATTGCAGCTGCTGGCCGAGCCACCAGCAGAGGTATTGCATGGGAACCTGGGTCCCGATAAATTCATTATCTTTACCGGGAAGAATCGGAATCTGGAGGGCCTGCCCGCTTCCATCGGGCTTCATTTTTAGCCCCGATTTATCCACCGTCAGCACATACACGGGGCCTTCCTTGATCTCTTTGTGGAATCTCAGCTTGAACCGATCCGCCAGCAGGTTCTGGAACATCACGTGGAGATCGTCAATGCCATACGAATGGTCTGTCCTCGCTTCAATATCGAAGTTCTCGGAGTTGAGCCAGTCCGGACCGCCCGTGATCTGTCGCATGGGCACCTTGTACATCAAGCTGATCATGAGCTTTACGTGGATGTTCTGCGCCGTATACCCAGTTCCACCGGGAAGTGGTTTGATCCCTCCGTTGCGCAGATTCGGTTGAGAGGGCTTGATCGTTGCCACATCGAACGTCAGTCGAGCCGGTTTCTCTTGTCCATGTGCGAAAGAGACAGATATCAGGCCAATGACTGCGGCCACTACAAACAACCTGCGCTTGACCATGGGAGACCTCATATCGACCGCGACCCTCGTAATGCGGAGCTTCGTGGCATCTCTCGAGAGACACAAACGGAGGACCGGCTTACTTATCCACTGCGTCTATCCGTCGCCGAGATTACGATAATTCAAGTATCAACTCCACTCAACGAGGCCACCGCCAGCCCATGCAGACCCAGCCCCCCGGCGTGCTCGAAGTCATCACCGGCCCCATGTTCTCCGGCAAGAGCGAGGAACTGATCCGCCGCCTCAAGCGCGCGCGTATCGCTCGCCAGCGAGTGGCTTGCTATAAGCCTGACATCGACCTGCGCTATCACCGCACGGCCATCGCCTCGCACAGCTCGCAGACCCACGAGGCCACGACCGTCGCCACGGTCGAGCATCTTCGCGAGGCCTTGTACCCTTTGCTCTCGGAGGTGGAAGTTGTGGGGATCGACGAGGTGCAGTTCTTTGACGTAGGGATCATCCCCCTGGCCGTTGAGTTGATCTCGATGGGCAAGCGTGTTCTGATGGCCGGTCTTGATACGACCTTCGCGGCGGAGCCCTTTGGTCCAGTTCCCAACTTAATGGCCATTGCGGACAAGGTAACGAAGCTTTCCGCTGTCTGCATGGTTTGCGGTGCGTCAGCGATTCATACGCAGAGGCTGGGCCAGAGCCAGGAGTTGGTCGTGGTGGGAGCAGCAGGCCTGTATGAGGCCCGCTGCCGCGCTCACTTCTCTCCCTTCACCGATGAGCTTGGCTCCGAACAGTTGGAACTGCCTGCGGTGAGGTAATCGTCTTTCTAGCCCTTGATGAAGGCCAGCAGGTCGGCGTTGATCTCGTCGGCGTGCGTCGTGCACATTCCATGGGGGAAACCGGGGTAGACCTTCAAGGTCGCGCCCTTCACGATCTTCGAAGACAGCAGCCCTGCTGCTCCGATCGGCACAATCTGATCGTCATCGCCATGCAGGACCAGCGTGGGAATGTCGATCTTCTTGAGGTCTTCGGTGAAGTCGGTTTCGGAGAAGGCTTTGATCGTGTCGTACTGGCTCTTGTGCGAACCCAGCATGCCCTGCAGCCAGAAGCTATCTCGTACGCCCTCGGAGATCTTGGCTCCGGGGCGGTTATAGCCATAAAACGGCAGGGTAAGGTCCTTGTAGAACTGCGACCGGTCGGCAGCGACGCCAGCACGAATCCCATCGAATACAGAGATGGGGAGGCCGCCCGGATTCTTCTCTGTCTGCAGCATCAGCGGGGGAACCGCCCCAATCAGCACCGCTTTGGAGACTCGCTTGGAGCCGTGCCGGCCGAGGTAACGCGCAACCTCGCCGCCGCCGGTCGAGTGGCCGGCCATCACGGCGTCTTTCAGGTCGAGCGCCTCGAATAGTTCAGCGAGATCGTCCGCATAGGTGTCCATCTCGTTGCCATCCCAGGGCTGGCTGGAGCGGCCATTGCCGCGCCGGTCGTGGGCGATGACACGGTAGCCTTGCTGGCCGAGGAACAGCATTTGTGCGTCCCAGGCGTCTGCCGTCAACGGCCAGCCGTGCGAGAACACGATGGGCTGACCTGTGCCCCAGTCCTTGTAGTAGAGGGTGTTTCCATCTTTGAGAGTGAGGGTGCTCATTGAAAAATTCTCCTTTTGGGTTCAGTGCGGGGATGTTCGTCTGACGGGAGCGCTTATGGAGGGGGCCGTAAGCGTAGTTTTAGTATGCCCATACTAGCTCTCAGTCCTGTGTGTCTTGTATGAAGTTGCAGTTACGACGGCTGGCGTTGAGTTGCCGTTCTGCTGGACAAGATAAAGGCTTACACTCTGCGCATCAACCGTACCAGCGGCAGCAGTGCCACGCAGGCGGCGAGGCTTATTAGGGCGTCGGTGCGCAGCTCTCCGCGCAGACCGCCGTGGCCGTAGGCCCAGCCGTCGAGTGCGCCCATGTAGCTGATGGGCAGCGCCGTTGCCGAGGTCAACAGGCCGAACTGCGTTGCTGCCAGAGGGTTATTGCGTCCGATGGTATCGAAGGTAATGGCTACGGCGGTCGAGAACGAAAGCGCCTGGAAGATGTTCTCTCCCAGGATGGCCGTTGCAAAGGTTGCCGGGATGTGGGGGAGCGCGAGCAGGCTCAGGGTAAAGAGTGCGCCTGCGATGCCTACGACAAAGTACAGCGGCAGAATCCGTATCTTCTTTGCGAGTAGAGGCAGCATCAGGCAGCCAAACGCGCCGGCCAGCATGATCATGAGGGCGCTGATGCGGCTCACAAACTGGGGGCCGGCATGGAAGTCCTGGCCTATTCCGCTGAGGTTATTGGTCATGGCGAACGATCCTGTCGGCAACAGAAACAGGGGAAGGGCGACCAGAACCTCGCGGCGTTTAAAAAGGGCCAGCAGCTCTCGTCCGAAGGCTCCAAAGCTCTCCGCGAGCCGTTTTGCCTGGGTGAGGTTTTCGAGAGGGACCGGCATCCATAGGAAGATGATCGCTGGCAAGACGACCAGCGTGCCCAACAGGGGAGCTATGGCAGAGGGAGGCAACACGCGGGAGAGTTCGCCGGGAAGGACGGCCATCAGGGCATAACCCGAGTAGCTTCCCACCTGGGTCCATGCACTGAGCTGGGCCTCGTCTTCGCGGCGTACGATCGTTCCGAGCCAGCCGCCAAGCGCATTGGAGCTCAACATGGCCGAGGCATAGCCGATGATGAGCAGTGTCTCCATCGTGCGCATGTGGTGCTGCGACAAGATAGAGGCGGCCATGATGGCCCCTGCAAGGATGGCAAACAGGCTCGCATACCATCGTCGCGAGAACCGGACGTCGAGCAGGGGGCCCAGGGCAAAACCCCAGAATCCCGGCGAGAGGCACGTCGCGACGATCGCTGTGATGTAGCCCTCAGGCACACCCTGTGCTGCGAGCATCTGGGGCAACGGCACGAACAGAAATCCGCCGAACAAGCCAAGCGTCATGTTCGACATGCCCATCAACCACAGGGGGGCATATCGTCTCGGCTGGTTTGAGATTTCGGCCATGCCTTGAGCTTACAGGCTCTATTCCTAGGCCAGAGGCTGCCACAGTTCGAGCCGGTTGCCGTCGCAGTCTTTGATCCACGCGAAGCGGCCGTAAGACTGGTCGTCGCGCTTTGGATCAATCCACACGCCTGCTGCGGCGAGTTCCGTGAGGAGAGCGTCAAGGTCGTCGACACGATAGTTGATCATCGCTGCTTGCTGGCCTTCGCCGAAGTACTGCGTGTCCTGCGGGAAGGCCGACCAGGCGGTCATGCCTGTGCCGGCAGGAATTTCGTCGCTCCACTGGAAGGCTGCGCCGTTGAAGTCGCTGAGGTGAATGCCAAGATGCTCGGCGTACCACTTTGCCAGAGCCTTGGAATCGGGCGATCGAAGGAAGACGCCGCCTATGCCGGTTACTCGTGCCATGTTGCTACCCTCTCAAAACTCTTTGCTGAACCCAGCCATTCTATGGGACGTGTTGGACTATGCAGTAAACCGCGCTATTTCACTCGTCAGCTCGATGGGCGAATATCGCGCAATCTTTGTTTTTGGATTGATTCTACGTGCTTTGCAGGCTTGCTACCAGTTTGGTCACGGCTCCAGAGTCGATCGTTGCAGAGGCGACGGTGACGCCTTCGCGAATATCCTGGGCGAGGCCTGCGGAGACAAGTACCGCCGCTGCGTTCAGCAGCACGACGTCACGTCGTGGTCCGGTTTCTCCGGCAAACACTGCCGTTAGAATCGCCGCATTCACCGTGGCATCGACGCCTTCGAGGGCGGACAGCGGGGCTCGCTGCAGACCGAAATCCTCGGGGGAGACGATATATTGGCGGACGTTTCCGTTTCGTACTTCGGCGACCTCGCTGGGGCCGCTGAGGGCCAGCTCGTCCAGGCCGCCATCGCCGTGTACGACGAAGGCGTGCTGCACTCCGAGCATGGTCATGGCTTCGGCGACAAGAGGTACCAGCCGTGCGGAGTAGACACCCATCACCTGTCGCCGAGCGCCCGCTGGATTGAGCAGAGGACCGAGCACGTGCAGCGCCGTGCGTACGCCCATCGCACGCCGGACGGGCATGACGGCCTTCATCGCCGGGTGGTGGGAGGGGGCCAGCAGAAAGCAGAATCCTTGCTCGCGCAGCGCCTTTGCGGCGGCTTCGGGGGAGAGCGTGGTCGGAACACCCAGGGCGTCGAGCACATCGGCTGAACCGCAGCGGGAGGTGATCGCGCGGTTGCCGTGCTTGGCGACCTTGGCTCCCGCAGCGGCGGCTACCAGGGCCGCAGCGGTGGAGATGTTGAAGCTGCCGCTGGCATCGCCGCCGGTGCCGCAGGTGTCGACTAGTTGCTCGCGTTCTGCGTCTGTCAGGGGAAGGGTTGTGGCGACGGCGCGCATGGCCGTGGCGAAGCCTGCGATCTCGTTGGCTGTCTCGCCGCGCCCGGCCAGTGCGCCGAGCAGGGTGGCAATTTCTATGTCCGAGGCCTCGCCGGCGAGGATGCGTTGCATCAGGGCGAGCGCGGCTTCGAAGGAGAGGGTCTCGCGCGCCTCGACGATGCGCCGTAGTTCTGTTTGGATCGACATTCAGCTTGAGGCTAGCAGATTTGGGGTGCAGTTTTCGGAGTAGTAGCGGCCTTTAGGCCGCGGGATTAAGGGTCAACCCGAAAAGGCTTTAGCCTTGGGCCTTTTGCTGGTGGCAGCGAAGTGCCCAGGGCTAAAGCCCATGAAACTGCTACGCCTTTTCCGCGGCCTAAAGGCCGCTACTACTCCGAAAAGCAAATACAACAGCAGAAGCAGAAGCAGAAGCAGAAGCAGAAGCAGAAGCAGAAGCAGAAGCAGAAGCAGAAGCAAAAGCAAAAGCAAAAGCAAAAGAAGAAGCAGATTCCCTGCGGGAATGACAAGAAAGAAAAGCAAAGCCGAGAGCAAACGCCAGCCTTTTAGCAAAGCTCTGGGAATGGGCAACTGTGAACCAACGGCCAAAAAACGGACACTCACGCCGATAATCGTCGTGGTGGCTTGCTCCGCGTTTCCGGCACTCGCTACTATGACTGGGTCTGTATAAAGAGCGAATTGTCGCATCTTGTAGCATTCTGGAGCGCGAATGAAGATCCACGAGTACCAGGCTAAAGAGATTCTCCGGAAGTACGGCGTCCCCGTACCCAACGGAGAGATGGCCACCACGATCGAAGAGGCCGATGCGGCCGCCAAGCAGCTTTTCTCCGCCGGTAACGCGGTTGTCGTCGTCAAGGCGCAGATTCATGCGGGCGGACGCGGAAAGGGCGGCGGCGTCAAGCTGGCGCGCTCCCTCGAAGAGGCCGTTGAGTACTCGAAGAATATCCTCGGGATGCAGCTTGTTACGCACCAGACCGGGCCTGCCGGGCAGAAGGTCCAGCGGCTGCTCATCGAGTCCGGCTCGGCCATCGCGCGCGAGCTGTACCTGGGCCTGGTTCTCGACCGGGCGTCGTCCAAGGTGGTGTTCATGGCGTCGCAGGCGGGCGGCATGGAGATCGAAGAGGTGGCGCACGAGAACCCCGACGCCATCTTCAAGGAATATGTAGATCCGGCTATCGGCTTTCAGCCCTATCAGGCGCGCAGGTTGGCGTTCAAGCTCGGCCTGGAGCCCGCTCAGATCGGCGACGCGGTGAAGTTCATGCTTGGCCTCTACAAGGCTTTCATCGAGACCGACTCCACGCTGATGGAGATCAATCCCTTCATCACGACGAAGGATGGCAAGCTCTTCGCGCTGGACTGCAAGATCAACTTCGACGACAACGCGATGTTCCGCCACAAGGACCTGAAGGAACTGCGCGACCTGAGCGAAGAAGACCCGCTCGAAGTCGAAGCCAGCAAGTATGCGCTGAACTACATCAAGCTCGACGGCAACATCGCGTGCATGGTGAACGGCGCCGGTCTTGCGATGGCGACGATGGATATCATCCAGTACGCAGGCGGTTCGGCTGCGAACTTCCTCGATGTTGGCGGTGGTGCCAACCAGGAGCAGATTGAAAATGCCTTCGGCATTTTGTTGAGCGATCCAAACGTGAAGGCGATCTTCATTAATATCTTTGGCGGCATTCTGCGTGTGGATGTGCTGGCGACGGCAGTGGTTGCAGCGGCGAAGAAGTTGAATGTGCAGCTTCCGATCATTCTTCGGCTCGAAGGTACCAATGTTGAAGAGGGTCGAAAGATTCTTGCTGAATCGGGTCTGAAGTTTGAAGTCGGCGCAACGATGAAGGAAGCGGCTGATTTGGCTGTAGCCGCTGCAAAGGGAGTTAAGTAATGTCAGTTCTCGTCGATAAAAATACGCGGCTCATCGTTCAAGGCATCACTGGGCGTGAAGGTACCTTCCATGCGAAGGGCTGTGCTGAATATGGCACCAAAGTTGTTGGTGGTGTGACTCCTGGTAAGGGCGGCACGATTCATGAGGGCTGGCCTGTCTTTAATACGGTTGAAGAGGCTGTGAAAGAGACTGGCGCGAATGCGACGGTGATCTTTGTTCCGCCACCGGCGGCTGCGGATGGAATTCTCGAAGCAGCTGCGGCGGAGGTGCCGCTGATCGTTTGCATCACCGAAGGCATTCCAGTACTGGATATGGTGAAGGTGTGGGAGGTCGTCAAGAGCTCGAAGTCGCGGCTCATCGGGCCGAACTGCCCGGGTGTGATTTCGCCGGGCAAGGCCAAGATCGGCATCATGCCGGGACGCATTCACAAAGAGGGATCGGTCGGCATCGTTTCGAAGTCCGGCACTCTTACCTATGAGGCTGTGTACCAACTCACGCAGCGTGGCATCGGCCAGTCGACAGCCATCGGCATTGGCGGCGATCCCATCATCGGTACGACTCACATCGATGCATTGCGTTTGCTCAATGACGATCCCGAAACCGAGGCCATCATCATGATCGGCGAAATCGGTGGCTCAGCCGAAGAGGCTGCTGCCGAGTTCATCAAGCAGCATGTGAAGAAGCCGGTTGTCGGTTTCATCGCGGGCCAGACAGCGCCTCCGGGACGCCGCATGGGTCATGCTGGGGCCATCATCTCCGGTGGCGAGGGTACAGCCGCCAGCAAGATGGCAGCCATGTCCGCCGCCGGTATCACCGTGGTGAAGAGCCCTGCGGAGATTGGCGATGCGATGGCGAGGTTGCTGGGCAAGGCTTAGCTTTTCAGGAAACAGGAAACAGGAAACAGGAAACAGGAAACAGGAAACAGGAAACAGGAAACGCAAAACAGGAAACGCAAAACAGGAAACGCAAAACAGGAAACGCAAAACAGGAAACGCAAAACAGGAAACGCAAAACAGGAAACGCAAAACAGGCCCGAGCTCCGCTCGGGCCTGTTTTGCGTTTGTCGGCTGCCACAGAACGCAGGGATTCAAATGCTAGCCACCGAACGATTAGCCCGCTCTGTGTTTGGCCCTGAATGTTAGGGCTAAAACCCGGACCTATCTCAGATAGCAAAAGCAAAAGCAAAAGCAAAAGCAAAGACAAAGACAAAGACAAAAGCAAAAGCAAAAGCAAAAGCAAAAGCAAAAGCAAAAGCAGATTCCCTGCGGGAATGACAAACCAGAAAAACAAAAACAAAAACAAAAACAAAGACAAAGACAAAGACAAAGACAAAGACAAAGACAAAGACAAAGGCAAAGGCAAAGACAAAGGCAAAGGCAAAGTCAAAGTCAAAGCAACAACAGCGACAAAAGCAACAGCCATTGTGTCTTGACGCAGTTGTTGATCTGTCTGACAGTTGCGGTGAAGTCTATGCTGAAGAGCTTGAAGCTGGCGGATATTTATCGAATTTGCCTTTATTCAATCGTTTAAATACTTGACAAATGCTTGCCGAGTATCCATACTCGCTCACTAACTGGGGAGATGGGTCCCCCCTCGCAGTCAGAACAAAACACCAGGTCCCGAGTTCTTCTCGATTCGGGTTGCAGGGAGCTGTGTGCGTAAAAACTACTCTGTTCCCTGATCCCTCAAACGCATATTCACCAACAGCAAAAAGGAGGCAACATGTCACGCATCCGTACGGGCGCAGGCCACTTTGTTGAGCTGGTCGGTCGAAAGCGCTTTACCCCTCGGTTCTTTCTCTCTCTCGCCATAGCGTTACCCCTGCCGTTCGTCTTGCACGCGCAGACGGTCTATGAAGGTAACGCCAGCGCCAACGCTATCGAAGGGACAGCTGTCGTCGAAAGCTGTTCTGGATGTCTCAACGGCGAGCGAATAGGCAATATAGGAAATGGCAGCGCTAACTATCTCAGGATCAAGAGCATCAGCGTTCCCACCACTGGCACCTACACGGTGACGCTGTACTACACGGAAGGCAGCGATGGCGGAGCCCGCTCCTTCACGACTCAGATCAATGACGTAACAGGCCCAACGCTGAGCAACCTGACGGGCAGCAGCTGGACGTCACCCGCGGCGCCGGTCACCTTCCAGGCGAGCTTTACGGCGGGCAGCGGTAACTCCGTGGGGTTCTTCAATGCGAGTGGGCCGGCTCCCGATGTCGACCACATCACGGTGAGCGGCGGCAGCGGCGGCGGTGGGGGAACTACCCTTAGCAACGTCTACGTCACGTTGTTTGGCTGGCCCGACAACTCACCCGCGGGAGACGCGATTGCCTATCCGGCGAATGCAGGCTTCCCGACGATCCATAACGTAGCCACGGCGGGACAGACCTACAGCAGCCCGGGTACCTTCGCATCGGATGCGCTCTCGAACGGCGAACTGTCCGTTGGCGAGATCGTCTATGACGCGCACTTCCAGAAGTACTTCATTCTGGAAGACGAATGTGTCGCGTGTGAAGCCGATTGGAATAACAGTGGGAAGCGTCACATCGATCTGTGGATTGGCGGCAATCCGCCAGCGAACGATACCGATGTGGATAACTGCGAAGACGCCTTGACGCTGGATGGACAGAGCATCATCGCGAATCCGCCCAGCACAGAGCCTGTCAACACCACTCCTCTGTACGACAGCAATACGAATACGTGCTGGTAAGTTGTAGCCGTATATAAGTGTGGCCAGACTCCGCACGGCGTGCGGGTCTGGCCACACTGTCTATGCATCCGGTGCTGGAGGGAGGCGAGGCCCATGAGACTCCGCTTATTGTGTCTGCTCTTGTTCTTATTGCCTGCGTGGGGAAGTCCCTTCGCGCAAGATTCCTCTGTAATAAAAAGTGGACACGGCCAAAGTGCAGTGGCAAAGCCACGCGATGCGCGCACTTTGGCCGAGACGTTTCAGGGTATCAGGCAGCAGATGGAGTTCAGTGGCTCCTCACACGATGTGTCCTTTACAGAGAAGGGATATAGCTGGCACCGCGTCACCAGCTACGCTAACCTTCAACTCCATGATTGCCAGCTGTCGATCGATAAGACGACCCTGAGCAATGGCCGGCAAAGGGAGGTTCATTACACGATTCCTCTATGGGACCTGGAGTCGGCGACGTACCAGCTGGACGAAGGCAACAAACAGTTCAAGTACACGCCCTCGGTGCCCGCGCTGTTCTTCAGGAACCACACGAAGAGTATGCACTGGGGAAGACCGGGAAGCCGCGTTGCCACCGATTTCGTGGAGATCGAGTTTGGCCGCGATCCAGGCTTCGGGAACGACAAGATGGATCAACTGGCTGAGGGGTTCCAGCATCTCGGGGATTTGTGTGCTTCGCAGAAGCCGGCAGTGCCCGAGGATGAATCGGCCAAGCCAGCGCAGCCAAATGCTGCAGCACCGAATTAAGTGATTATTAAAGTTAGCTCTCCAGGGTGTGTCTTCCCCTTGCGCGTTCCCCGACGCTTCAGCGTCTGGGAGGCGGAGGGTAAGGGAGGCGATGGTTTTCAAGCACCTGAATCAACAGCACAAAGTGAGTGGGCTTTTAGCCCCGAGCTTCTTGCCTGCATCGGCAAACGGCCCGGGGCTAAAGCCCGATTCTTGCGTGGCCATTATTCCGTAGCCTAAAGGCTACGGCTCCCTCCGTCTCCGTAACGCTGAAGCGTCACGGAACGCGCTACGCGCAATGGAATGGCACGCCCTAAGCGCGAATTGGAGTCGATTCAGGATTTTATGGTGCGTTGCCCCGAGATCATGCGCGAGCATACCGAGATCGTTCATCGAGCTGCGGAGAAATAGGGCGGCAGCGGGCGGTACCCGCAGGAATTCGGGTTGAAATGGTATGGAAGGTATGGGCAGGGCAATAGGTTTCGGGGTCCTTCGACTCCGCGTCTCGCAAAGTGCGCGAGACACTTCGCTCAGGATGACAGTTTTTTGTGGTGGTACATGAAAGACGGACATTCTGAGTGTGGGCCGCGACGTGCTGTAACGCGCGTCCAGTTACACTAAAAGAGCAGTCAAACTAAGGAGAATCACGTGTCACAGCGTACTTTCAGCATCATTAAGCCGGACGCCGTCCGCAAGGGCGACACCGCCGCTATCCTCGCCGAGATCAGCAAGGCGGGCTTCAAGCTTCTCGCGATCAAGAAGATCGTCCTCACCAAGCAGCAGGCCGAAGGCTTCTACTATGTGCATGCCGAGCGCCCCTTCTTCGGTGAGCTCACCGACTTCATGAGCTCCGGCGTGATCTACCCGATGGTTCTCGAGAAGGACAATGCGATCGCCGACTTCCGCAAGCTCATGGGTGCGACCAATCCGGCGCAGGCCGAAGAGGGAACCATCCGCAAGCAGTTTGCTTCGTCTATCGGCGAAAACGCGATTCATGGCTCAGATGCCGAGGAGACTGCGGCGTTTGAGATTGGTTACTTCTTTGCCGGTTACGAATTGAAGTAAGTGGTTTGCAAGCAAGAGGACGGCGGGAGATATTTCTCCCGCCGTCCTTTTTTGTTCGAGTTTTACTTTTCGCTGTCATCTCGACCGAAGGCGCGTCTTTTGCGCCGTAGCGGAGAGCCCCCCGTATTTTTTGCCCGGAGCCGTATTGCTGCTACAGGCAAAAATACAGGGGTCTCTCCACTACGCATGACATAAAGCCGTCATGCTCCGGTCGAGATGACAGATTTGGGGTGGTGCTGGGGTGGGTATGACGTCCAGCTACACCGTTTGTAAAACTGATCCATAGACCTATCTACTTCTCGAACAGCTTTAGATCGATAACTCCACCCATAATCTTGTAGCCTGCATCGCCCGGATGCAGATGGTCGCCGCTATCCGCCGTTGACGAAAATACTGCCGGGTTGGCTGGATCGCTGGTTGCTTTGTCGAAGTCGACAAAGCCGTCGAGTTCTTTGGTGGTGCGAATCCATTGGTTCACTGCTTGCCGCATCGCTTCGCCCTTGGGGGAGGCATAACCTGCACCGACGTAGGGTGTCAGCGTTGCGCCGATCACCTTGATGCCATGAGTGTGGGCGCGACGCACCATCTGCGAATAGCCCGCGATCAGATCGTCGGCGGTGATGATGTCGTAGGGCCTTCTGGGGTCTGCTGCGTGGCCGATGTCGTTGATGGCTTCCAGGATGATGAGGTACTTCACTCCGGCCTGTGCCAGCACATCGCGGTCGAAGCGCGCGAGAGCACTTGGGCCGGCTACATCGTGCAGGATGCGGTTGCCGCCGATGCCCTGATTCAGAACGCCCAGCTTCACTGTCTTCTTATTCGCCTGCAGCCGCTGGGCCAGCACATCGGGCCAGCGGAGGTTCTTGTCGAGTGTGCTGTGTGCGCCGTCGGTGATGCTGTCTCCAAAGGCCACGATGGCCTCGCTGTCGGCATCCGCTTTCACGTCGATCCCCTTCAGGAACTCCCAGCTATCGACCTCTTTCGGAGTGGCAAGGCTCGCGCTTGTAATGGAATTACCCGGCACCAGATAGTTCGTCTGGTCGGCAAAGGTGTGGCCTGTGATCTGGGTGGCTGGCTGGCTCGGCAGATAGAGGCTCACGGCGAGGTCCGACAGCGGCGCGACCTTCAGGGGAGCGGGATCGCTCACGGTCAGCGCTCCTGGGGGAATCGTCACCGTGCTGGATCCGCTGAAGGTCAACGGCACAGCACTCCCGGCAATGCTACCGCTGCCTGCGCTGGCTGCGATGGTGGCGGCGTTGATGGTCAGTGGCTCCAGGCCGAATTCATTGGTCAACACGACTCTGACCTCAGGTCCACCCAGAGAGATGTGGACGATCTCTCGCAAGGTGATTCCCTCGGAAGTGTCCGCGCCGAGGTTGCCGCTGGTGTTCTTCATGCCTACGGGAGAGGCGGCCCAGGTGCCTACCCAGTGGTCCGGAGAAGTTGCGGCACGCGCTGCAGGCGAGAGGCTGAGGAGGAAGATTGCGGAGGCGAGCAGGGGTTTTGAGAGGCGCAAAAGAGAAGCTCCACGTATGAGATTGGACAGTGGTAGCACGCTGCAAAATCGGCGCACTGGGCTGTGCTCCATAGGGTAAACCGGTTTCATAAGGGCTGGCTACATGCGAGGGATGTGCAGCAGCTGTGGGCTCGCGTATAGTGGCGCATGACGGCAATTGCCTCTGTTGGGGCGCCGCAATCCTACGCTTTGAGAGAGTCGCAATGAAGCTGCTTCGCGCCGTTCTGTTCTGCATGACCTCTGCCGCAATCGCCCATGCCTCCGTTACCCACACTTCTTTTGGCACATTGCCGAGCGGTGCCGCGGTTGAGATCTACACGCTGAAGAGCCCGGCGGTGGAGATACGGGTGATGACCTATGGTGCGCGTGTCGTTTCTCTGGCGACGAAAGATCGCGACGGCAAGGTGGGTGATGTGGTGCTCGGTTACGCCAATATTGAGGGTTATCTCGGCGATACGAAGACCTACTTCGGCAGCGTGCCGGGGCGCTATGCGAACCGTATCGCACTGGGCAAGTTCACGCTCGACGGCAAGCAGTACCAGATCCCGATCAACAACGCTCCGAACGCTCTGCACGGTGGCCCCGACGGCTTTGCGAGCCGCAACTGGACGGCGAAGGAGATCCCGAATGGCGTAGCGTTCACGCTGGTTAGCCCGGACGGCGATCAGGGTTTCCCTGGCAAGATGATCGCGCATGTGCGCTACACGCTGGAGGGCAGCACCGTGCGGATCGTCTATAGCGCGACCAGCGACAAGCCCACGGTTGTGAACCTGACCAACCATGCGTACTTCAATCTCGGGGGCGAGGGTTCTGGAACGATTCTGGATGAGAAGCTGACGCTCGATGCCGATCAGTACACGCCGATCGATGCTACGTCGATTCCTCTGGGCCAGCTGGCACCGGTGGCGGGAACGCCGTTCGACTTCACCAAGCCCGAGGCTGTGGGGGCGCGCATCGGCGCAGATGACGTCCAGCTGAAGAACGGCAGTGGCTATGATCACAACCTTGTCTTGCGCGGCAAGGCAGGCGAACTGCGGCCTGCGGCGAAGGTCTACGACGCAAACAGCGGGCGCGTGCTGAGCGTTGAGACGACGGAGCCGGGCGTGCAGTTCTATAGCGGCAACTTTCTTGACGGCACGTTGACGGGGATCAGTGGAGTGAAGTATGTGCAACACAGCGGGCTGTGTCTCGAGACCCAGCACTTTCCTGATTCTCCCAATCGTCCGAACTTTCCCAGTGCAGAGCTGAAGCCGGGACAGACGTATCACAGCGAGACGACGTGGACGTTTACGACGGAGAAGTAGGGGTGTTTGAAGATTTGTGTGATGTGTGGCTGGATTACCTCAATGTTGTCATCTCGACCGAAGCATGATGGTTTCATCGTCATGCGTAGCGGAGAGACCCCTGTATTTTGCTTGGAGCAGCAATGCCGCCACAAGCAAAATACAGGGGTCTCTCCACTGCGGCGGCAAAAAACGCCGCCTTCGGTCGAGATGACAGCGTAGGGGTGGGTTGAGATAAAGACCAAGGGCACGCACTTATTGAGAAACCGTTTTAGAACGAGGCGAGAAGTGAGCGAACTTGCGATGCGCAGTTGGGTCGAGGGTGCGAACGAGTCGGACCTGAATCATCTGCCTTACGGTGCGTTTCGCAAAGAAGACTCGGCGCGGCTTTGTGTGCGTATCGGCCCGTCGCTATTGGATATTGCAGCGTGCGAGAAAGATGGCCTGCTCGATTCGCTTACTGTCGATGTGCGTGAGGCGTGTTGTCAGCCTTCGTTGAATGCGCTTCTATCGTTAGGGCCTGAGGCGTGGCATGCGTTGCGACATCGTTTGCGCGAATTGCTGGAAGATACAGCACCGGGCGATATTCAGACGCGCGTCGACTGGTTCCTTTATCCGCTTCGTGAAGCGCAGGTGGTGTTGCCGGTCGATGCCGGTGGGTACACGGATTTTATGCGAGCCTGCATCACGCGCGGCGTGTGGGGGAGTTGTTCCGGCCGGACAATCCGCTGCTGCCGAACTACAAGCATGTGCCGATCGCATACAACGGTCGTGCGTCGTCGCTGGTGGTGAGTGGAACGCCGGTGCGGCGTCCGTGGGGACAGCGGCGTCCAGTGAGCGAGGGTGCGCAGCCGGAGTTTGCGCCGAGCGCCGCGCTGGATTATGAGCTGGAACTGGCGTTCGTCGTGGGGCAGGGCAATGCTCTCGGTGAGCCGATTCCGATTGCTAAGGCGCGCGAACATATCTTTGGGGTCATGCTGCTGAATGATTGGTCGGCACGCGATGTGCAAGCGTGGGAGTATCAGCCGCTGGGGCCGTTTTTGGGCAAGAGCTTTGCGACCAGCGTTTCACCTTGGGTTACTCCGATGGCGGCGTTGGAGCCTTTTCGCGTTGCGCCTATGGTGCGCGAGAAAGGCGATCCGGAGCCGCTACCGTATCTTGTGGAGGCTGCGGATCAGCGCAACGGGGCATTGGATATTCAGGTTGAGGTACTGCTGAGTACGGAGGCAAGCCGTGCGGCCGGACTTGAGCCGATGCTGGTCAGCCACGGAAGTACGCGCGAATTCTACTGGACCGCTGCTCAGATGGTGGCGCATCACACGAGCAACGGCTGCAATCTGCGACCCGGCGATCTACTGGCGACGGGCACGATCTCCGGGCCGCAACGCGAGTCTGCAGGTTGTTTTCTGGAGCTTACGCGCAATGGCACCGAGGCGATTACGCTGCCGAATGGCGAACGGAGGGCCTGGTTGCAGGATGGTGACGAGGTTACACTTCGAGCGCGCTGCGAACGTGAAGGGTTGCCGGCGATCGAACTCGGTTCGTGTATCGGCCACATTCTTGCGTCCGCGGCGACCGTTGCGGCAGCTACAGCGTCCAATGGACTATGACGACCGAAACGCTCGACACAAGGACCAAAACGCTCGGCACCACGAAACAACTCGGCAACTCCGATCTTCACCTCACCGCGATTGGCTTCGGCGCATGGGCTATCGGTGGAGGCGGCTGGCAATACGGCTGGGGTGCGCAGGACGACCAGGATTCCATTGATGCCATTCACCGCTCGCTTGACGCCGGTATCAACTGGATCGACACTGCGGCTGTCTATGGTCTCGGCCACTCGGAAGAGATCGTCGCCAAAGCCCTCAAGTCCAGCGGCGCGAAGCCCTATGTTTTCACCAAGTCTTCCATGACCTGGGGTGCCGACCGCAAGATCGTCCAGACGATGAAGAAGATCCGCGAAGAGGTGGAGCAGAGTCTCCGCCGGCTGCAGGTCGACGCCATCGATCTCTACCAGATTCACTGGCCTGTTCCTGACGAAGAATTGGAAGAGGGTTGGAGCACCATGTCCGAACTGCAGCGTGAGGGCAAGGTGCGTTGGATCGGCGTCTCCAACTTCAACGTCGCGCAGCTGGAACGCGCTCTTAGGATTGCTCCCATTACCTCGCTGCAGCCGCCTTACTCCATGATCAACCGTACGGTCGAGCCTGAGATTCTGCCCTTCTGCCAGAAGCATGGGATCGGCGTCATCAACTACTCGCCCATGCAGTCCGGCCTGCTCACTGGCGCGATGACGAAAGAGCGTGTTGCCCAGATGCCAGAGGACGATTTCCGGCGCAATGCGAAGAACTACCAGGAGCCGCAACTCTCTCGTAATCTTGAGCTTGCGGAACTCTTGAGGGCCATCGGCAAGCGCCGTAACGTCGAGGCCGGTGTGGTCGCCATCGCCTGGACGCTCCATAACCCTGCGATCACCGCAGCTATCGTTGGCGGTCGCAATCCGAAGCAGGTCGAAGGGGTTCTTCCCGCCGTGGACTTCCGCCTCTCCGAGGATGAGTTCGCCGAGATTGGCCATTTCCTCGCCACTCGGTTCTAAATTCACACAGCCGGGCTAGCCAGAGCTCGCCCGGCTGTCATATCCTCACCTGTTGCGCCGGCGGCATCTTAACCAGCATGCCGATGCACCACGGAGAAGGAACCCTATGAGCACTACCCTCGCCCCAGTCCCCGGAACCACTCAGCAGCAAGAAGACTTTCTGCCCTTGCGCGGCACCGACCACGTCGAGTTCTATGTCGGCAATGCGCGGCAGGCGGCGTACTTTTATCGCGCGGCGTTCGGGATGAAACTCGTTGCCTATGCGGGGCCCGAGACCGGCCGCCGTGACCGCGCGTCGTATGTGGTGCAGCAGGGCAAGGTGCGTTTTGTGCTGACTACGCCGTTGCGTCCCGACTCCGACATTGCGGCGCATATTGCGAAGCATGGCGACGGCGTGCGCTCGATTGCGCTGTGGGTCGATGACGCTCGCAAGGCGTGGGAGGAGACGACGAAGCGCGGTGGGCGTAGCGTCGAAGAGCCCCGCGTGCTGGAGGATGAGCATGGTCGCGCGGTCGTAGCGAGCATTGCTGCCTATGGAGACACTCTGCATAGCTTCATCGAGCGCGGTGACTACAACGGGCCGTTTCTTCCCGGCTATCGCGCGGTCATCGACGACATCGTCGCGCGGCCGGTGGGGCTGCTGCACATCGACCACTGCGTGGGCAACGTTGGCTGGAATGCGATGAACGAGTGGGTGAAGTTCTATGAGGACGTGATGGGATTCGGGCTCTATCAGCACTTCGACGATAGCGATATCTCGACGGAGTACTCGGCGCTGATGTCGAAGGTGATGGCCAATGGCAACGGCTATGTGAAGTTCCCGATTAATGAGCCGGCCGAGGGCAAGCGGAAGTCGCAGATTGAGGAGTATCTCGACTTCTATGGTGGTCCCGGTGTGCAGCACATTGCACTTGCGACTAACGACATTCTCGACACGGTCTCACGGATGAAGCAGCAGGGCGTAGAGTTTCTTACCGTTCCGCACACGTACTACACGGAGCTGCAGGGGCGCGTCGGCACGATCGATGAGCCGATTGATGAGCTGGAGAGGCTGGGAATTCTGGTCGACCGCGACAACGAGGGCTACATGCTGCAGATTTTCACACGCCCGGTCGAGGACCGGCCCACGCTGTTCTACGAGATCATCCAGCGCAAAGGCAGCCGCAGCTTCGGCAAGGGCAACTTCAAGGCTTTGTTTGAGGCGATTGAACGTGAACAGGCCAGCCGCGGGAATCTGTAGTGCTTCAGTGCGAACTGGCTGTCTCGCGGTCTAATTCCTCGAGTTGCGGAGGATCCATCTCCTTGCGAATCTGTAGAAAGAGATGGGCCCTGGCCTTTTCCAGGTCAGCGCGCGCCTGGCTTACACGATCGATCTGGGCAAAGACCTTGCCCTCGTCCTGCATGTCGTCGCGGGACATAGAGTTATAGCGAAGCTGCTCGTGCTGCAGATTGTCATAGAGCGATACCAGGTTGTCTTTGCTGGAGTTGAAAAGGTCATCCATCCGCTTCTGCTGATCTGGACGCAGGTTCAGGCTTTTGACGGTCTTCTTGTCGTTCCAGAAACGCAAGGATGGGGCGAACATCGGCCCGTTATGCACCACGGGTTGGCTGGCGACGTTAGGCCCGCCAAGATCGTGTTCTCCGATGCGAAAGCCTCCTCCTCCTCCCATTCCACCCCGCCCGCCGCCACCGTGGCCCTGCGCGTGCGCCAGCGAGGCGCCAAGCAGCAAGAGGCCACCGAGCAGGAGAGGCCGAAGATGGCGGAGCGAGGTCAAGAGCGATTCCTTAATTCTCTAAAGTTTTGGCGCGTTCGCGAGCCGGACCCTGGCTGCTGATGGGCTGGAGTTCGTAGGTGTCTGCAGGCGATTCCACGGAGTTATCCAGAGCGCGGTCGATGTTCTGCAACATCTGGTTGTCACGAGCAATCTGTTCATCCTGCGGTTTGGTCTGTCCATTTTCTACAGCGGCCGGTGCTTCAGGGATCTTATGCTGCATTGCAGCGGTCAGGGCTGGAGCTGAAACTGTTGCGACTTCTGCGGTCGACGACGGGGTAGCCATCGCGTGGGAGGTTACTACTGGTGCAGAGGGTGCTTCGTTTCTGGCCAATGGCACGGAGATGCCAACCAACAGAGCTGCCGTCGCGGTTGCGGCCATGACCGCGCGGCGGTGCCAGGCCAGGGGCGGCGGGGCAGGAGATTGCAGGGGAAGCGTGGCCGAGCGGCGCTCGCTCCAGGCGAGGGTCAAGGCCTTGAAGCTGGCGATGGGGGCTTCCGCCTCGGCGACTCGGCGAGAGCAGACGCTGCAATTCGCGAGGTGGGCTGCGACTCCGGCTGAGACGTCTCCAGAAAGAGTGCTAAAGATCTGGTCGTCGGAGAGATGGACGAGATGGATGCTGGACTTCATCGTATGCCTCCTACCTGGGCGCGCACCGATTTCAGCGCGCGGTGGAGATGCGTTTTAACCGTGTTGAGCGGCATGTGGATGGCTGCGGCGATCTCGGCAAGCTCCATGTCCTGGCCAAAGCGCATAAGGAAGATACTGCGCTGGTTGACAGAGAGGTTGGCGAGTGCGGCCTGCACGTGTTTGGTCTGTTCCTTGATCAGGACACGGGATTCGGCAGAGCACTCCTTGCTGGGGAGGAAGTTCGCGGCCTCATTGACATCGATCGCGGTTGCTCGCGCCTGCCGCCAGAAGCGGAACTTCTGCAGCCGCTGCTGGTCGCGGATGAGGTTCATGGCGATGCTCGTCAGCCAGGTATTGATGGCACAGTCGCCGCGAAAGCTGGCGCGTCCGTTGTAGGCCTTGAGAAAGCAGTCCTGAGTGATGGACTCCGCCAGATCCGCGTCGCCGATGGAGAAGGTGACGAAGCGCAAGAGCCGTGGACGGTAGGTCCGCACCAGGGCATCAATATCCTCAAGCTCAGAACTGCTCCGCTCGGAGGCCTGCACGTTGGTCAAGGTTGCATCGAGAGCTAACTGCATATAGATAAGGACGAGGAAGAGATAGCTTGCAGGTTACGGGAAGTCCTCTATTTCAGGTTACATAGAAGCGTCCGTGCAGTTCAAGCTGTTTTGGGCGAAATCCAGCTCCGGAACCCCCTTAATGGAGCTTAAGCGGTTCGGCCGCAGGTATGACTGGCAATCCCGGCGAAAAGCACCTGCAGGGCACATCTGGGATGCAATAGCTCTCATCCGTAGCTGTTCCCGGCATGCTCTCCAGCTACTCTCTTGCTGTTGACCGGGTAGGTTGCCGAGCCAGATGGCCTTACCTGTCTCAAGCTTGGGCGACGCTGACAGGCTGCAACAAGCCGGATGAGTCAGATGGGGAAGAAGGCGAAATAGCAGCCATTTTGTGGTCCATCGGGTCTTCGGCATCTACAAGCATGCCGATCAGAACGATCATCCATAAGGGAAGCAATAGATCGAAGGGCTCGGCCTCGGCGAATCCGCGGACAAGGATGAAAAGTATCATGCTGGTGAAGATAATCTTCACCGGCCCTTGCTGAAGTCTGCGAATTTCCCGATAGAGGCCGCCATACAATCCCGCCAGCATCACGATACCAGCCACACCATAGGCATAGAACTGCTGCAGCAGTTCGTTCTCCGCGTGTCTTGGTTCGAACCGGTCGGGACCAAAAGGGGGAACGATCTTCCACATTGAGTCGAAGCCATGTCCGATCCACGGCTTTTCAATCCCTGCGGTTAAAGCATAAGCCCAGATCCCGATTCGGCCTGTAAGGGTCTCGGCCTGATTGCCCGCATTGGTGTAGACATCGTAATAAGCCTCAAACAAGCCCCAAAAAACAAGAACGGTTAAGCTGACCGCCGAGGCCAGGAGCATCTTGGTCTTTCGGCTCATGGACTTGTCCTGAAGGATGAGAAAACTTTCGCTCAGCACGAAGGCAATGATGGTTGTTTTGCTAAGACTGCGAAGAAGCGTAACTGTCAGGAAGAGTATTGCGGGTCCCCATTTGCCGTCTTTGCGGCGCATGAGATATTGAGCGAGGAAGATAGTGAAAGCGCAAAGATTGCCGATCTGGTTCGTATTGAAAAATGTCTCATCTCCGAGGCGGAGATCGGTCTGAGCAGGCATGATCCATGCAATCAGCGCAAGGACACAGGTGCTCCATAGGAAGCCCTTCATCAGCGAATGGGACACATCCATTACTTGCCGGGTACGAAACAGCAGAAAGACTATCGCAACATCGGCGGCCATTCCGCACCAGTAAAGGGTGGATGTTGGCAGTGATACTGTCTCGCTCCACGCCAGACTGCAGCAGGAAACCATGAGGAAGACAAGCACCCACCGGCTACTCGATAGACGCAAGATAGAACCGAATGTGCGGTTTCCGGGGCCCAGCGAATAAAACCCTGCAAAAACAAGCAGTAGCAGGTTCAGTGCAAGGTCTATTCCTGCACCTGTGCCCGGTTCTGTACCTAGCACGCGCACAGCGAAGAGCGAAATAATGATGCGGGCAGAAAAGTGGAAACCTACAGCAAATGCCAGGCCTGAGACTGCCGGGGGATGGGAAGTCTTCTCCATGATGGTGTCACTGCGCATCGCCTTTGCTTTTCCTCACTGCGTGGCATGGCTCCAGAACAATAGCCACGGTTATCGGCTGATCGAGTCCTAAGAGGCTGTCTAAAAAATCACGTTCGTTCTTGCCTTGTTTTTGCTCTTCTTCTTGAGATAGATCGGGGCTTTAGCCCACTCTGTAGTTATCCTTAATGCCCGAGCTGAAGGGCCTATCTCAGAAACAAAAGCAAGAACACAGTTATTAGACAATCTCCAAGATAGATACAGTTTTACGCTGGATATAGCCGCACGGTTGCTGCATTTGTGTCAGTTGTTTGTCGCCAAAATGTCTCTGGCGGAGATCGCTGCAAGCGTGATGTGCGGTTGATTTGAATGCCCTTGAAATGTTTCTTGTACTTAGGGTGGACCCGTCGAAAGAGGCTGTCCGCAAAAGGCAAGGGGGTGACTAATCGATCCGAAAATGGACACAGAGCTTGTTCCAAGGTCCATTGAGTTAGGACACTGCTCCCCAACTTTCTTCAACAACATCAAGGCGCCTCCGGACTTTCGAGAGGCGCCTTGATGTTTGCGGAGGATTGTCTCCCCTACGGTGTAGCGATGGAAACAGACGGTAAGAGGCTTGCAGAGAGCTGGGGAGAAAGACAAAGAGGTGACATGGAGATGACAACCGAGTTGAGAGTGTTCGAGCAGAATAAGAAATATCGAGCGGGAAGACTGAGGGCCTTAAGGATGAAGCACGTAGGGTGCTGGAGGACTGGGAATTGTCGTTGTCAACTGAACCAACAGCGGGAGCGCGGATGAGCATGACGAGGCGCGAAGGAGCGCAGAGCGCTCCTTTCGTCAGCATTCTGATCAACAACTACAACTATGGACGATTTCTAGGCGATGCAATCCGCAGTGCCCTCGCGCAGAGTTATGCGAATCTCGAGATTATTGTCGTCGACGATGGCTCGACCGACAATTCCGTGGAAACTGCGCAGGCCTTCGGCGATGTTGTTCATTTGATCGCCAAGGAAAACGGCGGACAGGCGTCTTCCTTCAACGCCGGCTTCGCTGCGAGCCGCGGAGAGATCATCTGTCTTCTCGACGCCGACGACGAATTCCTTCCCGGCAAAGTAGAGCGAATCGTCGAGGTGTTCCGGCAGAATCCGGAGATTGGCTGGTGTTTTGAGAACCTCAAGTTGTTTCGTAATTCGAAGTCGGAGCGTATCCCCAGGGATCCGTACTTTGCCGCGGGAAGCGTGGATGCGCGCGAATCCATGCGACGCGGAGTGTTCCCAAGGAACATTGATAGCGCCAGCTCAGGGCTGAGCTTTCGCCGCGAGCTTATTTCGTGCATTCTTCCCATGCCGCATGCAAAATCGATCCTGCTTTGCGATGACTATATCAAGACGGCGTGCTATGCGCTGTCGCCTGGGCTGGCGCTCGATGAGGAACTCGCATTGCAACGATTGCATGGATCGAACCTTTACACCGATACCCTGACACGCGATCGCCGCACGACCGGACAAATGAGCCTGCTGATGGGAATCCATCTGCAGAGACGGCATGAGGAGTGTCTGACCGCAGGGATGAAGATGATGTGCCGCGGCTGCGCGATCCTGACGGTATTCGGCGGATGGCAGCCCGGACAGTGGCGGGAGGTCACGAAGAATCTGCGTAGGATGGGACCGAGGCTAGCGCTCAAGAGCGTGGCGCGTATGGCGATTCTGATGGTGCTTGAAATACTTCACCTTCGAAGGCTCTAGTATCGACCGCTTGAATGAGTGGCTAAGGACGCAATCCTTATGAACGGCTCCGACTTTACTCAATCAACCCCGGACACGTCAGGGAATATATGCCGTGTTCGCCGTTCGCTTTGACGCAGTATTCGTCCATCAACACCGCGATGCGGGCGGCGGCAATTGCCGCCGCCCTCGCAAGGCTCAGACCGCTGCATGCATAATGCAGCTTTCTAAATTTGCTGAGTTCGATCGCGATGCGCTATTGCAATACGTATTGCTGTGCGGGCGAACCATTACTTGTGAAAACTTCGAGTTGAGTTCCGGGGGTGGTTGACGCCTCCCAATCGTCAAGCATTAAGGTGCCCGAAGATTGATTCATCAACTGATACACCGCATTGCCTCGGTCCATGAATAGCCAGTTTTGGTTGCTATTGTTGGCGCATCCCCAGAGAGTTGTCGGATTTTGTGGAGTCGAAAGTCCGCCGGTGTTATCCAGGCACAATCCGGTGTCCGCGTTGGAAAGGCTGAAATAACCGCTCCCCTTGCTATGGACTGTCCATTCCTGGATGATCGAGCCGGTGCAGCTCCACAGATCGGCCTCTGTGTCATTCGCTGTTCCCCAACCGTAGTCATCGACGCAAAGGCCGTTCGATGCCACATTTCTGAGAGCGTGGGTCGAGCCGTCCGCAGGCAGGTTGTTCCAGGTTTCGCTCCCATAGTAGCCTCCGCAAATACCGCTACTGTTGTAATCGGAGGTCAACTCGAGAATGCTCGATCCATCTGTAGCCGGCAAAATTGCCGAAGAATAGTTGGGGCAGTAGTTGTCGTAGGCGGTGGGAACCTGAACCGGTGCGCTGATGGGAAACCAACTACCGGAGTTGCCGTCGGAACTAAGGTTTTCCAGAATGACTTCTCCATTCTGGGGATCGACAGAGCCATTGGATGCGAAGAACACTTGCCCAACGACCAGGATCGCGCCGTTGCTGGAAAGCACCGACGGACTCCAGGCATTGGTGGGTGCATGTTCGAAGTATTGTCCGCTGGGCGTTTGCAGCTTGGTCCCCATATTCGAGGAGGAGCCCCAGTTCCAGCCGTCGGTCGAGGTGCGATAGAAGACCGTACAAGCCGCCGGGCCACAATCTTCATAGGTCATGAAATAGGTGCCGCCAGGAAGTTTCGTAACTACTGCCATGCCGGGGCGGTCGGCTTGGATGGGGCTGGCCACAGTGTTCTGCTGATCCTGCCACGAAGTGCCATTGTAGGTGCGCATCTGCGAAAGCTTCTGGCTACAGCAGGAATCAGTCTCATCGGAATAAACCATAACCAGTGCGCCGTCATTGGCAATTTCGAAATTCGGTTCCCATATTCCCGACCCATTGCTGCCGCCGACGACCGGCGTCCCCAAATAGGTCCACGTGCTGCCTGCATTTGTACTGGTGTAGATTTCGATGGCCCTTAGTGAGCCGACCTGATAGGTGGCCGCGTACAGCAATGTACCGGCTGCCAGACTGCCAACAGTCTGGGGCATCTCAAACAGCTCTGAACCGCCTATCATGGCGCTTCCGGCGATTTCGGGAACGGTGGTCACTTGCGTCCAGCTGTTGCCACCGTTGGTGCTCTGCCAGATGTTTGCCGTTATGCCGTTCCCCATTAGGCTCTCGCTGGCCACGATGGTTCCGTTGCTCGACCCATGTTCGAGGCGGACGAGTCTGAAATAGGGTGCGTCCCCCTGTTGTGTCGAAAAACTGCCCGATAGGGCAGTCCCCGTTGCGGCTTGGGACAACAAGACGGTGGGCGCAGTCAGCAAGGACGCTGCTGCCAGGAACTTCATGCATGAGACTATGCAGGCCTTGAACGACTTCACTCGAAAAGACATACTAACTCCTCGAACATTAACGTCTGTGATGGGTAGGGTCGCAGTGCGAGCGGCAGATATCGAATCTGCTGCAGGCAGTCCGCAGAGGCTTGTCCGCTGGACTGGTATTTCTAAGGAAATCGTTGCAGATAGTAATGGCTTCAGCATGGCCGAAACTTCGGAGCCTTCTGATCTCCCTGGTAGGGATTCAGGTTGAACAGCTCTCGACTAAACAGCCGATATTCAATAGAGACATTAATTCAATGCCGGAAAGTATTCGCCCCTCACGCCAATGATGTCAAGGGAAATATGGCCATGTCGGATATTCGCGTAATCGCGTCAGCTAAGTTACAGGTTCGCTGGAAAAGCATCGTCAACTCAGAAATGAAAAAACGTACGCTAAGGGGTTTGCAATTTTAATGCGAGCAGGAAATGCCGCAGGGCGAGTGGCTATCCCACGATGTGAGTGCATTGTCAGCTAATGTGAGCAGAGAGTGCTGCTACAGCTAGGCGATCCCGGCATCCTTAGCGCACATAAATTTCCCTTTGTTGAGCTACTCGCAAAAGCATCCGGCAAGCGGCCAGGAGAGATGGCAGAAATCAGGCCTTTGCTGCAGTCTTTTCGGCGGCCTCGGCCTCGCGGGCCAGCTGTTCGCCATCCGCTTTGACGAAGTACTCGTCCATTAATACCGCGATGAGGGCGGCGGTGGGTACGGAGACGAGAGCGCCGGGGATTCCCGCCAGTGCCGTGCCGGCCAGCAGGGCGACCAATACGGAGAGTCCCATGAGGTTCACGCTGGTTTTCATGATGCGTGGCGTCAGGAAGCCATTTTCGACCTGTACGTAGATGGCGTAGAAGATGAGGACGCCCAACATCTTAGACCAGGAATCGAGCGCGGCTACCCCGGCTGCCAGCAGGATCGTGATCACACCGCCAGCGACGGGAATAATGTTGAAGAGCCCCATCAGGACGCCCAGTAGTACGAAGTAGCGCACGTGCAGGAGGCCGAAGACGATGGTGCTGACGATGCCGAGGATCAGCATGAGCGAGGTCTGTCCCAGCAGCCAACCGCTCATGCGGTGTTCGGCTGTGATCAGTGTTTTGGCCAGCCGCGCACGCTCGTTCGCTGGGAAGAGGGAGAGGAAGTAGAAGTAGGCATATTCGCCTTCGAGCATGAAGTAAATGCAGAGCACGAAGGCTGTGAGGAGGTCGAGGATTCGGCCGACCCAGAGCGGAAGCGAGGCGAGGAGATAGCTCGCAACCGAGGAAAGCAAGTCTTCGGATCGCTGTGCCAGGGAATCTACGCCCAGTTTGTCCGCCAGCGGGAGCTTTTTCAGCTTAGCGATGAGAGCAGGGGCTCGCTGGGGCAGATCGTTGGCGAAGTGCTGAATGTCGCGCACCACAGGCGGAAGTCCGACGATGAGAAAGACGGTTAAGCCGATGAGAACTGTTCCGAGCAGGAGGGCGATGGCAATAGGCCGCGATGGGCTCCAACCGCGAATGGAGAGCTTCTGGATGCGTTGCACGACCGGCATCAGGACCACGGCAAAGAGCGCGCTCAGGTAGACGAGCTCGAGTACGTTGAGCAGCTTCCAAGCCAGGCCGAGTGCGATCAGCACGGCGAAGAAAAACAGGATATTGCTGCGCGTCGCGCGCGACTCCCGCGCCTCTTTGGGCGTGAGCGGCTGCTCTTCCGGGGGTAACGGTGACGCGGCAGAGGATATCGAGTTCAGCGCGGAGCTCCTTTTGTTTGCTTGAGGTTGGATGCAGGGGGCTGGCCGCTGGGTGTATGCCGCTCTTTATGCCCGATTTACGGGCGTGAATTTGGGGAGAGCTGCAGAAGCAGTGCCTCAAGGGTCTCTTCAACCGAGAGTGCCGTTGTGTCGAGTGTGGAGTCGGCGATGCGCTCGTAGTGCCGCTGCCGGGCTTCGAAGCGGGTTTCGGCCTTTTGGCGGTCGGCCAGCACTGGACGTTCGGTGGCTCCGGGGGTAGCTGCCTGTACCTGGCAACGGTCGTAGAGTGTGGCGAAAGGGGCAGTGAGAAAGACCACAGCGGTTCCTGGCGTCTGTTCCAGCAATAGCCGGTTGCCGAGCTCCTCGGGAGCGCCGCCACCCAGCGCAATCACGACATGCGAACGGCCCAGCACGGAGGCCAGGGCCGCGGTCTCCTGGCGGCGAAAGTGAGCCTCTCCCAGCTCGGCGAAGATCTGCGGCACAGGCAGGCCGCAGCGCCGTTCGATCTCCGTATCCAGGTCGAGGAACGTCCACCCCAGCCGCTCGGCCAGCAGGGCACCGACGGTGGACTTGCCCGAGCCCATGAACCCGGTGAAGACGATTCGGTCATAGCCGACCGGTTTGGAGTGAGCCGCTGGAAGCGGCACCGATCGGGTTGGGGTGTGTTTTGTCACTGGTTCGAGGGTAGCGGTTGCTGTGGTCATTGTCGTCTCCCTTGGTTCGGTTTGTCAGCCTGGTTGGTCAGTTCGGTGAGCAGTTCGCTGGATCAAAAGAAAAACCGCAACCCTTTGGGGTCGCGGCTCGGTGGATTTCGTTTAGGTTCTCTGGTTCTCAGAGAAGCACATACGTCCGCCGGGCCGCTGGTTGCCACCAGTAGCAATAGGTAAATCGGGCGGAGGTGCAGTGCATCGTCATCGAGTTCAAGTTACAGCGTGGGATGAAGTTTTGCAAGTGCAGCCCGCCAGACTACCTGATTCCGATGAGCAGACCAGCAGACATGCCTATCGACTGCTGATGACCACCTGCAAAGCTATAGTCGTAGGCCGGTTCAAGAAACCATCCAAACCTGTGTCTTCCTGAGGGCCAGAACATGAAGTCTCCAGCCAACTCTCCGGACACGGAGTTCGCAGTTCTTCCATTCTGTTTCAGGTGAGCCCATTGAGGCCCAACCCCGAGCATGAACTCAGCTTTTCTGGAGATGGTCCATGGTTTCTTGAAGAGGAGGTCGGTGTCCCATTCCATAGAGTTGCGGGTGTAGAAGGGCGAGACACCCGCTTCCAGTTCAAGCCAGTGCTCGATGGGGGTACATTCCGCTGCGAGATTCGGGGCGAACGTCGCAGCACCCCCGGTGAAGTTCCAATTGGTTGCCGCTCCAACTTCCAGGATGGCCATTGGATCGTCCGTATCCTTTGCAGTTTCGGATGGGTGAATGGAGGTGTCGTTATGAACTGTCTGCGCAAAGGCAGGCAGATAGCAGAATAGAAAAACATACGCTCCGGCGAGCGCGAACGTGCGTGTACGCATAAAAATCTCCAGGGTCAATGCTGATTCGCTCCGCATCAAGGGCAGAGGGCTGCGAGCTAGGAGACGACGATGCGTGGCGGTCGAAATATCGCAGAGGGCGGCGCGAAAGCAGGACGAGGTGCTTCGGGTGAAACCGCTGCGAGCCTGGTGTTTACAGGTATCAGAGCTTGTTGGGCATTCGGAAGTCCATAGAACGCGCAACAGGAGCAAATGCCATTGCAGGTATCAGGTGCAACAGGATGAGGATGCTTGAGGATGGACTGCAGTGATGAGGCCACAGAAAAGGAGTTTCCGTCGCACAAATCGCAATGCGGAGGGTTTACCGTAAGCCAGAGCAGCAATGCGCAAAGGAGCCATGCCCACGCACGATTTTTGCTCTTTCCGCTCATACCGCCAACGATAAATGATCGCGGGACGATAAGCATCTCTGCCGCTTGTTCAAGACTCAGAGGCGATGAGAACGAGATGATGCACCCGTTCGTCAAGGCGCACAAGGGGGTGGGCCAGCTACCTATCTATCTTCGTTTAGAGTGGTTGAATCTTATGCTGAGCGTGGCCCCAGTTTTTGGTGTGTCACGGATCCGGGTACAGGGGAGAATTCATGGCCATAGATCGTCGCCGTTTTCTTCAGAGCCTGGTTGCCGTAAGCTCTGGGATCGCGTCGCGCGGATTTAGTTCCGTGGTGGAAGCCGCACCGATCGGCAAGCCGCCAAATATCGTTGTGATCCTTGCCGATGACGTGGGGTATGGCGACCTTTCCTGTTATGGCGCAACGCATGTTCATACTCCACGCATCGATGCTATGGCCGCAAGCGGCCTGCGGTTCGTTCAGGCGCATTCCGATGCGGCGACCTGTACGCCTTCACGCTATGCGATGCTGACCGGGAGTTATGCCTGGCGGCACGATGGGGTTCGGATTCTGCCCGGCGATGCCAAGCTGCTGATCGAAGACCATCAGACCACAATTCCTTCGGTGCTGAAATCCGCCGGTTATACAACGGGCCTGGTGGGCAAATGGCATCTCGGTCTCGGAGATGGAACGATCGATTGGAACGGAGAGATTAAACCTGGCCCCTGCGAAGTGGGATTCGACGATGCGTTTTTCTTCGCTGCGACTGCCGATCGTGTGCCGACTGTCTACATCCACAATCATCGCGTGGTGAATCTCGATCCGCGCGACCCCATTCGGGTCTCCTACGATCACAAGATCGGCAACGAACCCACGGGCAAGGAAGATCCCGAGCTACTTAAGATGAAGCTGAGCGAAGGCCATGATGGCACCATCGTGGATGGCATCAGCCGTATCGGATTTATGACAGGTGGACAGTCCGCACGCTGGAAGGACGAGACCATGGCCGCGACCTTCACGGGTAAGGCGGTTGAGTTTATCGAAAAGAACCAGCATCAGCCGTTTCTGCTCTACTTCACGCCAAGCGATATTCATGTGCCCCGCGCTCCTGCGGCGCAGTTCGCAGGCAAGAACGCCTGTGGTGTGCGTTGCGATGTGATCGACCAGCTTGACTGGAGCTTAGGTCTGATTCTGGATACGTTGCGTCGTCTGCGGCTGGATGAGAATACGCTCGTGATCTTCACCTCCGACAACGGCCCTGTCGTGAACGATGGGTATGACGATGGATCGGACCGCAAGCTGGATGGGCACAAACCGGCGGGCCCTTTTCGTGGAGGCAAGTACACCATCTTCGAGGGTGGAACGACGATGCCTTTTATCGTGCGCTGGACCGGCCCCGTAAAACCGGGGGTCTCCAACGCGCTCATCGACCAGCTTGATCTACTCGCAAGTCTTGCAGCGCTTACGCATCAAAAGGTGCCTGAGGGTACAGCGGAAGATAGTGTGGATGTGCTGCCTGCATTGCTCGGAAAGTCTAAGCGGGGACGCGAATCGCTGGTGGAAGAGGCCGATGTGCTTGCCATTCGCGAAGGCAACTGGAAGCTGATCGATCGCAGCCAGCGGCCGGGGGCACATCCTCCTCCCGAGTGGAAGCCGCCGGCGGATGCAGCAGTCTCCAATCCGCAGGAACAGAAGTTTCCTGTCGCGCGGCTGGAGCTATACGATATTGCCGCCGACCCCTATGAGAGCCATAACCTCGTGGCCCAACATCCTGAGGTCGTGGAGCATTTGCGAAGAGCGCTCGCTCAGTTGCGGAGTCAGGGGCATAGCTGAAGAGGTAGGGGACACTCCAGGATGCTGTCCCCGAATTCCTCCATGGCGGCGGCTATAAACCCGCAAAAATAATTCCAAGTCCGCTTGACTATCCAGCTGTGTGGGTGGCAATATGTGCTCGCTATGGAAACGATACCAATTGCGTATTTGAGAGTCTTTTGCACGTGATCGCTTTTTATTGATTCGGTGGCCATATCTCTCTCTGGTCACGCCGTAGAGTTTTTATCCGACAGCAACAGTAGTTGAAGTTCATCGCCTTTCCTCTGGAACCGGGTGTGTGCGGGCTTCCGTCTCCGGTTCTTCGCCATGGAGCAACGCTCAAACGATGAAGAATGCGGCAACCCGCACGCAGGAATTGAAGCAGCGGTCAAAATCTGCGGTATGTGTTTGAGCTGAAACGCGCCCGGTACTGCCGGATGCGCACAAAGGATAGTGCCTTATGAAGCTAGAGTTCTCTGCAGAGACCTACCGCACGCGTGGTGTACATTGGCTCTTTCTCGCAATCCTTCTCATCCTCGGTGCGGCGCGCCCGCTTCATGCCCAGTGGACTGCTGCCGACGCCCAGTCTGCCTTCAACAGCTATAACAACGCCTTCTACTTCAACCCCAGCGGTAATAACTACGATTACCGCAGTCAACAGGGAGCGACCAGTACATCCGGCTTCTGGGTGGGAGCCGAAGAGATCGAGATTGCACTCGATGACTATGCCCAGAATCCGACACCGGCTAAGGTCACGATGATCAACCAGTTGTGCAACGGCTTTGTCGCCCAGTTCAGCAGCGACTGGTCAGGGGACACCTATGACGATGACCTTATGTGGGCTACGATCGCCTTTATCCGCGCCTATAACGCCACCGGCAACACGACATGGTTGAACGATGCGGAGACGAACTTCGCAACGGTTTGGAGCCGTGGCTATGACACGACCTTCGGCGGTGGAATCTGGTGGAACGTTGCTGCTGCAAATACTCCTTCGGGATACAAAGCGTCGGCTTCTAACTGGACGTTTGTCATCGCGGGCAATCTGCTCTATCAGATCACCGGCAATTCCACGTATCTCAGTGATGCAAACACCGTCTACAGTTGGGCATCTACGACGCTGTATGACGCATCGACGGGCAGAGTCCATGACGGCGTCAACAGCAGCGGCGTTCAGGACGGGCAGTACTCCTATAACTACGGCGTTGCCGTAGGCGCCAGTTACTTTGAGAACCGTTGGAGCGACACCAACAATATTGCGACTTACCTTATTAATAATCTGTCCAGCGGTACCATCGGCGGTTATAACGTCATGCCGAACTACGGTCAGGGCGGCACGGACGGTGGTGGATTCAACAGCATTACGCTCCGCTGGATCGGGTATGCCTATGCGCACGGCGCTATCAGTAACCGCAATGTGCTCTCGTGGGCGCAGACGAACGTCGGGCTTGGATGGGCGCAGCGTAACACCTCTGGGCTCTCGTGGAACAACTGGCTGGCGTCGACCCCGAACGGCACAGCACTCTATAGCTGGGACTGCAGTAATACTGTCGCAGGTTTGCTGGATATACCGACCACTTCCAGCGCAGCAGACTTTTCTCTAACAGCCTCTTCGGCGGTGATCAACCTCACGCCTGGAAGCAATGGAACTGCAACCCTCAGCGTTGCGCCGTCCGACGGCTTCAATGGCACAGTCAATCTCTCCGCTACTGCGATCGGATCGCCAGTAGGAGTGAGTGTGGCATTAAGTCAGAGCTCCATCACAGGATCGGGCGTCGCCACGCTGCTGGTATCCACAACCTCCGCTACGGCGGGCGCCAACTATCTCATCGCCATCACCGGTGCCAGCGGAAGCGTCGCACACACCGTCTTCGTGCAGCTCGCTCTGCCTTTCTTCAACTTGTCCATTGCTACACCCAGCATATCTCTCGATCAGAGTGGACGAGCAACCAGCGCCATTACCATCCTTCCGCAAAATGGCTTCGACGGCAAAGTGCAGTTCTCGCGGCCGGTTGGCCTGCCTCCAGGCGTCGTCGCACGGTTCTGGTCTGAAAACGCAAGCACTGGAACTACACTGGATCTGGCGACGCGCAGCGATGCGGCCGTTGGCATTAATATGCCGTTGTCGATCACGGCAACCTCGGGCGCACTTAGCCAAACCGTATCCACTGCGCTTACTGTCAGTGCTGCTACTGGCGATCGAGGTGAAGGCGTCCCGGTCGATCTCTCCGCCGCGTTTAACGGAACAGGAATTTATCCGAAGGGCGCAACTTACTCCACCAGCGCCGGCATCGATGGGGACGGCTATTCCTACTCTTCCGATGTGTTGACCAACGCGCGCGTCCTCAGCAACGTTCTGTTCAAGATCGGTCCAGCCAGCAATCCCGATGTGATCTACGGCACCGGTCAGCAGATGCCGCTTCCTTCCGGCAGATTCAACACGCTGCAGTTGCTGGCCACAGGTATCGGCGGCGGGGCGACCGCGCAGCCGATCGTTGTGACCTACACCGACGGTACGACCTCGCAGTTCACGCAGAGCTTCAGCGACTGGTTTTCCCCCGCGAGCAATGCGAACGAAACCGATGCCGTTGTCTCGCCTTACCGCAACGATGGCAACGGCACGCAGGATGACAGGCCCTTCACGCTGTACGGCTATACCTTCGTTCTGCAACGCGATAAAACGGTGCAGAGCCTCACGCTCCCCGACAACCACAACGTAGTGGTTCTGGCCGCGACGCTCACTCGCCAGTACCTTGGCGACCAGGTCAACCTGGCGTCTGCCTTCAACCTTGCCGGCATCTACACCAATGGAACGGCCTTCGCGGCCAATGCGGGTATTGATGGCGGCGGGACTGCCTATTCTGCCAATCTTCTCGGCAATCAGGCCGGAGCGTCGAACATCGTTGTCGACAATCTCAACTTCAATCTCGGCGCGCCGAATGTCAATAACGTCGCGTATGGCACAGGTCAGCCGATCGAGCTGCCACATGGGCACTTCAGTTCACTGCGAATTCTGGGCAGTGGCATTGAAGGCAACCAGACCTCGCAAACGATCACGGTCGAATACACGGACGGTACCACCAGCACCTTTAAGCAGAACTTCAGCGACTGGTTCAGTCCGCAGCGGTATCCTCGCGAATTCATCGCGGAAGCAATGCCTTACCGCCTCCGCGCCGCCGGCACGGAGGATTCGCAAACGTTCAACCTCTACCAGTACACACTGCCTCTGGATGGTAGAAAGACCGTCAAAAGCCTCACACTGCCTGTCAACCGCAATGTGGTGGTTCTGGGAGTCACGCTTGCCAACGATCCGTTCGACGAAGGAGGCGATGGGCAGCCTTGGTTGCCGGAGGGGAGATGGCCCGGATCTAAGTAGGAATAAAGGTGGACGCGCGCATCTCAGGAGGTGAGATATGCGCGTCCCACAGCGGCGGAGAGGCTATGTGATCTGGACCACCACCTCGCATAATCAATTCGCCGAAGGGTATTCGATGTTGTCGACCACGAAGATACTGATGGGCTCTTGGTCCTGTTTTTTCACCTGAAGGCCAAGTTGCTCCTTTATAGCCTCGGCAAACGTCGGTCCCGAATCATCGTGTTGGGCCATACTAATATCTTCTCTGCCTAAGGATTCGGGATCAAATTCTAGAACGAAATCAAACGTTCCGTTTAAGCCTGTCTGATCCAATACTGGTCGATCGGAATCTTCTGAGGCGCCCAACCAATCCGCAATTGCGTTCATCGTCATGTCACGGCCGCCTTCTCTGAGACGGTACTTAGAAGCCCAGGACTCTGTGCCGTCGCCGCAGTTCGCCGGCCATAAGCCGACTATTGTCGCGACGGGTGTTCCTGCTGCGGGAAGTGGCAGAGGTGCCGAGCAAGAGGATGTTGGAGGGTGCGGTTTCAACTGGGGGCCAGTCTTTCCGGGCCTTGTGAGGTACAACCCCGAGACAGGCATCTCCTGCTTTTCCCTATGAACTCTCAGCTTGAACCGATCTTCCAGAAGTGACCGCAGCATCAACCGCATGTCTTCTTTGGTTGATTCCCGCGATCCGGCTCTTGCGTTGATGTCGAATTTATCCGTCACGGCCCAACGTGGCAGACGGCGCATCAATCCACCACGAAATTCGTCGATGTTGATCCTGTAGGCAAAGATGAGCAGGGTGACGAGGGATTGATTCGTTGCTGAGAAAACCCCTCCCGTGGGGGAATAGGCATTTCCGCGATCCAGCGGAATATTCGAAGTTGCTTGACCGCCCGACTTGTTCTCCCGGACGGAAGCTACCTCGAACTCAAACTTGTGAGATGCCATCGTTGACGAGGGGGGCTGGGCAGGCGATTGTGCCATGCATACCGGCGCAATCATAACGAAGATAGATCGTAAAAGAAGCCGTCGCCGCATAGAGAGAGGCTAACAAAATCTGCAGCCGCTTCTTTGTCGGAAGTTCAGCAACGTCGAACTCCTGATCCGCACCTCTAGCGCGAAATTAGGATAACTGGATCCCTCGATCTTTTGCGGTGCATGGCTGAATCGGAAGAAAAACGAGTACCCCACATCTCGCATCTGAGATGTGGGGTACCGAAGCCCTTAGCGCGGCTTATTCGGTAGCTAAGTTTTCGGTGCCGTTGAGTCCGTCTTCTTCGCCGCCAATGCCTTCCTTCAGCTTGGTGGCGATGTTCGACCAGACCGTATCGCTCGGTTCGTGGACCGGTTCTTCGAACATGCTCTGGGCGTATTCCGCGATCGTTTCCAGGTCGCTTACCAGCGCGGCGCAGTCGGGGTTGGCGGCGAGGAACTTGGCAAAGCGCGGGTCTTCGCTTACCTTGCCTCCTCCCGTGGCAAAGAGGTCGGGGAGATAGGTTTCGAATTCTGCAACGGTCATGGTGTCGAAATTGATATTCGTGAGGTCGCTCATAGTGCCACCTCTTTCAGGCCTTCAAGGGGGGTAAGCTTCTCGGGCTGGCGAAGAAGCTCGCGCAACTTCAGCCTTGCCTTGTGGAGTTGAGACTTGCTGTTGCCGGTCGAGCACTCCAGCATGGTCGCGATCTCGTTGTGCTCGAAGCCTTCAACATCGTGCAGTACAAAGACCATGCGATAGCCGGGAGGCAGGGAAGCGACGGCGCGCTCCAGTGTGACGCGGTCCACCGAACCCGCCAATTGAGGGTCGCGAGAGCCGAAGTCGCGCTTTGGCGCGTCCTCCTCGGAAGGGTTGATCGTCTCCTCGAGCGAAACCAGTTGCAGCCCCTTCTTGCGCAGGTGCATCAGGACCAGATTCACCGTAAGACGGTGCAGCCAAGTGGAAAATGCGCTTTCACCACGAAAGCTTCCCAGTTTGCGGAAGAGGTGGAGAAAGGCCTCCTGGGTCATGTCCTCGGCCTCGGAGACGTTGCCGAGCATGCGCAGGCAGAGGGTATAAACACGGCGCTTATGAAGCGCATAAAGCTTCGAAAATGCATCAGGATCGCCGTTCTTGGCGCGCTCGATGGCATCGGCTTCGCCGGCGATAGGTGGGTTTCGTTTAAACAAACCCGAGTTAGGTTTTTGCTGCATCGTTATAACGCCTTGAGTTCCCATGAGTAAGTGTCCGGTCCTTGCACTCGTTCTACGCCGGAACACTCGCCTTCTTCCAGCCTACCGCAAGCGAGCGTGTCCCGAGCATCAGGCAATAGGACTGCTTCTCAGATGGAGCAGGTTGTACAGCCGGCCACGATACTCCGCTAAAGCCAGCAATAACAAGTCTATATGCCGATAAAGCGCGCGTAGAGAGAGCGCGCGAGGCCGATATCGGTGGTGCCTTGAACCAGGGCGCGGCCATCGGGAAATACGGTAATCGAATGCGGTGGGCGCTCGAAACGCAGCAACATGCCGTTAGAGCGCACGTTGCCTAGTGGAGACAGGCGGTCGCGCAGCGCAAGCAGGTCTACTGGCCGATGATGTTCGTGAATCTGCACCGAGTTTCGTCCGCACAGGGTGATGTGCGGGCGTCCTTCGCCTGCGAGGTAGCGAAAGGTGCTGTTTCCGCAAACTTCGCAATCTTTGCGGGGATGCGCGGCGGAGATCTCGGAGCGTTCGCCGGTCCAGAGGTCGAAAGAGAGCAGGGTCCTGCGCATGAGTTCGGGTTGGCCGGTGAGAAACTTCAGCGCTTCGGTGGTCTGCAGCGATGCGGCAAGATTGACCGCTGTGGAAAGAATCCCGGCTGTATCGCAGGTTTCGACGTTGCCGGAGGGGGCGGCGGGGAAGATGCACGCCAGGCAGGCAGTCGCGTGCGGAAGAATGTTCATCGTGGCGGCATAAGAGCCTACGGCGGCCGCATAGATCCACGGCTTGTTCTCGCGCACGCAGAAGTCGTTCAGCAGATACCGCGTCTCGAAGTTGTCGGTACAGTCCAGAACGATGTCCGCGTCTTCCAGCAGGGGTGCGATATTTGCGGGAACGAGGTCGGCGATCTGGGCGTTGACCTGAATGCCGGAGTTGACGCGGGCGATATGCCGCCGGGCGGCCTCGGCTTTGGGCAGGGCCGCTAGAGCGTCTTCCTCGTCGAACAGCACCTGGCGCTGCAGGTTGGAGGGCTCGACGAAGTCACGATCGACCAGGGTGAGGCGGCCAACCCCGGCACGGGCGAGCAGGCCAGCCGTCGCGGCACCGGTGGCGCCTACGCCGATAATCGCAGCGTGGCCCTGCTGGAGGTTTTTCTGGCCTTCCGCGCCTATACCGCGAAAGAGCACCTGACGCGAGTAGCGCTCGGCATCCTCGATCGTTGGCGTAGTATCGGCTTCGCTTGCCAAAACCTGCATCCCTTGCAGTATACGAGGGTGGGGGGACGACCTGTGATTTCGGGTTTTCGTTCGTAGAGGTCAATGGGCGCGTGAGAACATGCTGCAAGCGAACTCCTGTACTGTTTCTTGCATCTGTAAAATGAAGCTCAGACGTATCGCGGTCTGCTCGCGAGTAGTACATCTCTGGACAAGTCTGGCTCAGCGTGACGCCTTACTCTGCGGCGATAGCAGTACAGAACTTTTTCAAGGGGAAGCCGGCAGTGGCAGGTTCAGGGTTTGGTGTCGTGAGCGGTGACGGTTGGCTCACCCCACGTGGGGCGGCTTGCGTGAGAGCCTTGCGAGGATCTTGCCTGATTGCCGTGGCGTCGATGTCCCTGCTGGCTGGGGCGGGTGCGCAGACTTCAACCGCCCCCGTAAATGCGGCTGCGCCCACAACAACAGCCCCCCAGGCCAGTACGAGTGTGAACAACACGCTTCCGGCATTGACCACAAGCGTCTGGGAGAAGAGCGGCACTCCTGTGGAGGCTATTCGCTTCGATGGCGTGAGCTTCAGCGCGAAAGATGCCATCCTCTCCGAGCTGACGCAGAAGGCTGGGCAGCCGCTCGATCCGGAAAAGGTTCGAGCGGACTTGCGTCGCCTATTCGCCAGCGGCCGTTATCGTGACATTGGCGTAAGTGGAGTTGCGACCGGTGGCGGGCTCACGCTTATCTATGCAGGAACAGCACGTTATTATGTCGGCCGGGTTGAGATTCACGGCGTCAATCAAGAACGGCTGACCGCGTTGCTGGAGTTTGCGACCAAGCTTGACCCTGGCACTCCGTATACCGAGGCTCAGATTCCCGCGGCTGTGGAAGGCGTGAAGCAGACGCTCGCACAAAACGGCTTTTATCAACCTACGGTGAAAGTTGCCACGACTACGGACAATGACGGCCACCAGATCAACGCGGTGTTTACGGTCGAAACCGGACCCCAGGCCCGCGTCGGTGACGTTGCCGTCGGAGGCAAGGACCCGGGGATTACGGTCGACGAGTTCCGCAAGAAAGGGCATCTCAACTGCTCGCGCATCGCGGCGAAGTTCAACAAGGGTTGCCGCCCCAAGGTTGGGCGTGAGACTACCAGTAACGCTCTTTCGGATGTGCGGTCGTACTACCAGAAGCAGGACCGCCTGGAGGCTACGGTCAGCCTGCAGGGCCAGACCTACGTTGCGCCGACCAAGCGGCTGAACTACGACTTCAATGCCGAGCAGGGACCGCTGGTCAAGGTAGTTGTGAATGGCGTTAAGCTATCGAAGTCGCGGATGCATCTGCTGGTTCCGGTCTTTGAGGAGGGCGCGGTCGATAACGACCTGCTCAATGAAGGCACGTCCAACATCCGCGATTATCTGCAGCAGCAGGGGTACTTCGATGCGCAGGCAACGGTGCAGCTTCTGGGCGCAGGCACCAGCAACGTGTCCGTGCAGTACGATGTGAAACCGGGAGAGCGGCACAAGGTAACTGCCGTAACCCTGAAGGGCAACAAATACTTCGGGACCGACCTGCTCGAGGAGCGTCTGCGGGTTAAGAAAGCCGATGCCTATGTGCGCAACGGCAGTTACAGCAAACAGCTGGTCACTGCCGATGCCAATTCAATCCTCGCGCTGTATCGCGCCAATGGTTTTAATGCGGCGACGGTGACCCCTGACGTCAAGGACATCGAAAAGGGACAGAACTCCAAGATCGCGCAGATCCGGGTGACGTTCAACATCGTTGAAGGCGCGCAGCAGAAGTTTGGCACAGTACAGCTCTCCGGCATCGACGCGGCGCGCCAGAAAGACGTGCAATCGCTGCTGAACGCTCAGAAAGGCCAGCCATTTTCACTCATCACGCTGTCCGGTGATCGCGACGCGGTGCTGGGTTACTACATCGCGCATGGCTTCGACCACGCCAGGGTCGAGATCGTGCAGAACATCGAAGATGCCGACAAGACCAGAACGAACGTTGCGTTGAACGTAACCGAGGGCCAGCAAGTATTCATCGACAAGGTACTGCTCTCCGGCCTCGGCCATACGAAGCCGTCGGTCGTACAGAAGCAGCTTACCGTGCATGCGGGCGGCCCACTCGATCAGTCCGCATTGCTCGAGACGCAACGCAAGCTCTATAACCTCGCGCTGTTCAACGAAGTCAACGCCGATGTGCAGAACCCCACGGGCGATGCGCCGATGAAGAACGTCCTGGTGCAGTTGACCGAGGCGCGGCGGTGGGACGTGACCTACGGCTTCGGGTTCGAGGCACAGACCGGCACGCCCGATGTGAATACCGGGGCAACGCAGGGAAGCACCGCCGCGCAGAATGGGGAGGCAGGTGTCAGTCCGCGCGTCACCCTGGATATCTCGCGCATCAATCTTCGCGGAACAACGCAGTCGCTCACATTGCACACCACGTACGGACTGCTGGAAAAAGTTGCGACGTTGAGCCTCAACACCCCGCAGTTTTTAGGCAAGTCCAAATACACCGCGACGCTCTCTGGCGGTTACTCCAACGTGCAGGACATCACCACGTTCCAGTCTTCCACGCTGCAGGGAGACTTCCGCATCTCGCAGAAGTTCAGGAAGGCCGATACCTTCATCTATGACTTCCAGTACCGTCGGGTATCAGTCAATGCAGACAGCCTGGAGATTACACCCAATCTCATTCCACAGTTGTCGGAACCCGTGCGCGTTGGGGGACCTGCCATCACGTATGTCCACGACACGCGTGACCCGACCCCGCTCAATGCCGGTAAAGGCACGTACTTCTCCATTCAGGAGTTCATCGCCTCGTCGAAGTTTGGCTCGGATACGGATTTCAATAAGGTCGATATCTCTCAGTCTACGTACTACACCTTCGGCAAGCGAAAGTATGTCTTCGCACGCAATACGCGGGTGGGCTTTGAGAACGACTTCGGTGTAAACCCGAATGCGACCAATGCCTCGGGAACGATCGGCGTAAGCAATACGGCATGCGCAGGCAGCCTGCTGGAGACGAATGCAACGTGCAACGCCGTTCCACTACCCGAACGACTGTATGCCGGAGGTGCAACGTCACATCGGGGTTTTGGAATCAACGATGCAGGCCCACGCGATCTTACGACTGGGTATCCGGTCGGTGGATCGGGGGTCGTCGTCAACACCTTTGAATTGCGCCTTCCTCCGCCGACACTTCCGCTGGTTGGAGATAACATCTCCTTCGTCGTCTTTCACGATATGGGGAACGTCTTTGAATATCCCGGAGACATGTTTAAGAGCATCAAGCACTTCCACCAGCCGAATCAACAGACTTGCAGGAACATAACTATTCCTGCCGGCACTTCGGGTGCCACAGAGCTGGATCAACAGGCAAATGCCGTGGGGACCTGCAACTTCAATTACTATTCGCACGCGGTCGGTCTCGGAGTCCGCTACAAGACGCCCGTCGGTCCGATCCGCGTGGACTTCAGCTATAACCTCAATCCTCCGATATATCCCGTCTTCGACGACTACACCGGCGCTCTCCCCTATGTGGGACAGGCGAGTCACTTCAACTTCTTCTTCAGCATCGGACAGAGCTTCTAAACCAACATGAATCGCACACACACTCTCGACACCCTTCGCCACAGCGCTTTTGCGCTGCTGCTGGTGGCTGTGTGTGTTGTGCCGGGCGAGCTCTGGGCGCAGAGCATTGTGCAAAAGAACTCCGTTCCGCAGACTGCGCCGGAGCCACAAGTCGCCGCGCCGCAGATGCCCACGACGCAGGGCACGGAGCTTGATCGCGTGGTCGCGATCGTAAACGGCGATCTCATCCTCGACAGCGATGTCAACGAAGAAACACGCCTGCAGGCCTTTCAGCCATATCGCAATCCGAACGCAGATAACTCGCGTGAGCGTGCCATCGAACGCCTGATCAATCGCGACCTCATCCTGCAGCAGTTGAAGATTCAGCCAGAAGATCCCATTACGGACGACGATGTCAGGAAAGACCTCGACAGCCTGCGCAAGAACATCCCGGCGTGCAAGCCGTACGACTGCGAGACGCAGGCTGGATGGGAAAAATTCCTTGCGGCCAATGGATTTACTGAGGCGACATTGATCAATCGCTGGCGTCTGCGTATGGAGGTGCTGGGCTTCATCGAGGAGCGCTTTCGCATGGGCATGAAGATCCTGCCCGCAGACATCAAGGACTACTACGATAAGGAACTGTTGCCCGAGTACGCGAAGCAGAAGGCCACGCCGCCGAGCCTGGATTCTATCTCCAACCGTATTCAGGAGGTGCTGTTGCAGCAGCGAGTTTCCAGCCTGCTCAACGACTGGCTGAAGAGCCTGCGCGCGCAGGGCAGCGTGGTGGTGCTGCATCCAGGAGAGGGGGCGCCATGAGCGAGTCTTCCAGCAAACCCTCTACGGACGAAGTCTCCTCTTCTCCCGCTCCCAAACGCAGCCGCACGGGCCGTATGTTTGCGTGGGTCTTCGGCTCGCTGCTGCTGTCTTTTGTGCTGTTGATTGCGGGCGTTTGGTACTACACGACGACGGCGGATTTTCAGCGCCGCGTCGGCGCCGAGGTCGTCAAGGTACTCGAAGACTCGACCGGCGGACGTGTCGAGCTGGGTCATATCTCCTTCAGTCTCTGGCATCTTGCGATTGAGGCTGACGGGCTCGTGATCCACGGCACAGAAGGCCCCGGTGAAGCGCCCTATCTCTCCGCGGACAAGATCTTTGTGCGTCTGCTCCTCAATACGTTCATCACGCATATCGCGGGTGAGGGGCCACAGTCGCATATCGGAGTGGACTACCTGCGCGTCGAGCAGCCGCATGTCCACCTCATTATCGACAAGGATGGCAAGACCAACCAGCCCGTGCCGAAACACAAGAGCACCAGCACGACCCCCATGCAGGACACTCTGCTCAATCTGCAGGCGGGTAAGGTCGAGTTGGCGAACGGTCTTGCTGTCTTAAACGACCGCGCGATTCCTTTCGATCTCGCTGCGCAGGATCTCAACGCCGAGGTGCATTACATCGCATCGTCAGATCGCTATGGTGCAACCATCGATCTTGCGGACCTGCGCACCAGGATGGCCAAGCAGCCTGAGGTTCAATCGAAGCTGCACCTGACTGCCGAACTCGGCCGCGACGTGCTGCAGTTGCAGAGCCTCGATTTTCGTACCGGCACGGCAACGCACCTTACAGCAAACGCTCTGCTGGAGCACTTTGCGAAGCCTGATTGGCAGGTTGCGGCCAAGGGTTCGATAGAGGTTAAACAGCTTGGTTTTCTTGCCGGAGTTGACGGCCTGGCAGGTGGCCTGGTTGATCTTGATGCGCATGGCCACAACTGCGTGGCGGGGCAGCAGCCCGCGCCGCAGAAACACTCCTGGCTGCACCACAGCAAGACGCAAACTCCAACGCCACAGCCGCAGCCCGACCCAGCGTGCAAGTCAGGATATCTGATTACGGGCGGGATCAAGCTGCATAACGTGGGCTACCGCGATGAGGCTGTGCGAGTGCATGACGTCAACGGCAGCAGCCAGTTGCACATCACGCCGACGCAGATACTGCTGCCTTCGCTTGTCACGCAGTTGTCCGGTGGTGGTACTGTGCAGGGCGATCTGCGCATCGAAAACTGGCTCGGTTCAGCGCCCGGAGGCTCGCACGGGTACATTGTGGCGACGATCAATCGCATTCCGCTGCGCACGATCATGGATGTCACAGCCCCCGAAGACTACGGCGATCTCGGCTTCGATACTGGCGTGACAGGCCCGGTGAAGGTGGAGTGGGGAGGGCCGGGTACGGACGTCTCGAAGACCGTGCAGGTAGATGGCGATCTGCAGTTTGCGCCGACGGGTGTCGCGCGCAGCCGCGCACTCTCGAACATACCTGTAACCGGGCAGACGCTGGCACATTATGACGGCCGTACGCAGTCCGTAAACATTACACGCCTGGCAGTGCAGACGCCTGCCAGCTCGCTGCAGGTCAATGGGATACTCGGCGTCAACAACGGTGACCCGCTTACGGCGCTGCAGGTCAATCTGCAGGCGCACGATCTTGGTGAGTTCGATCAGTTGTTGCAGACGCTTGGCCTGGAAGCCAATGGCAAGAAGGGAACTGCAGCGATCCCCGTCGTGCTGCATGGTGCGCTGGTGTTCAGCGGCTCTGCGAAGGGGGCTATACGCAATCTCGATGTGAAGGGCCACGTTACGGCTGAGAACATCGAAGCCAAGTTGGGGACTACGGCAGACTTTCAGATGGACTCCCTCGTTGCCGATGCCGAGTACTCTCCCAACAGCGGCATTGCCATCGCCAGCTCCACCATCAAGCGTGGGACGGCGCTGCTCAACGTAACAGGAACCTTTGAGCCGCGGAAGGTCGTCTCCCGCCGCGGCGCGGTCGATTATGTATGGGATGAAGATCTGGGCATCAACACGACTGTGAAGCTGGCCAACGCTCAGGTTGCCGACATGCTGCAGATCATCGGGCAGCAGAGCAAGGTTCCTGTCACCGGCACGGCCAACATCAACGCCCACGTAGCCGGTACGGTCAAGAATCTGAACGGTACTGGAAACATCACGCTGACCAATGGTGCGGCTTACGGAGAGAACTACCAGACTGTCTCCCTCGATGCGACTATGCAGGGCCAGCAGATCAATGCGTCACACTTCCTCGTGCGGGCGCATGGAATGTCGGTTACAGGCAACGGGGGCTACAACCTTGTAAGCAAACGCATCACCGCTCACGTGCTGGGGGACAACCTGCAACTCTCCAAGCTCGATGTCGTTCGCAAAGCGAATTCAGATGCCGATGGTGTGCTCTCGTTAGATGCGACGGTCGATGGCACCGTGCAGCAGCCGAACCTGCACGCAAAGCTTGGAGTGACGAACATCACAGTCGATGGCAAGCCGCTCGGCGAGTTCAACGCAACGGCCAACAGCACTGGTTCGACCGTCTTCTACGACCTGCATTCGAATATGGTCGGAGCGCAGGTGTCGGCCAACGGCCAGACGTCGCTGCTGGGGGACTATCAGACGGAGGCGAAGCTCCTGTTCTCCGGCTTCGATGTCTCCAAGCCCATAGCTTTGTTTTCTCCGGGGCTGGTCCAGACCAGCTCTATCATCGACGGTACTGTCACGGTCAGCGGCCCCGCAGCCAAGCCGATGCAGTTGGCCGGGACTGCTGAGTTTGGCACCTTCGACTTCAAACTCCAGGGAGTCGAGTTGAAGACAGCCGAGCCACTGCGTGCGAGTCTGCGTAACGGTGTAGTTTCCGTTGAGCAGATGCACATTACTGGGCAGGATACCGACCTCCATGCTGGGGGAACTTTGCAAGTCCTCGGCGATAGCAACCCTCAGGGCGGCCAGATCAAATTGAATGCGAACGGCAACATCAGCATGGTGATCGCGCATACCTTCGATCCCGACCTCACTACTTCCGGCAAAGTCACATTCAAGGTAGCGGCTGACGGGCGATTGATGCAGCCTTCGCTGACCGGCAATGTGCAGTTCCAGAACGTGAACATTGCGATGGACGGCATTCCCAATGGCCTGAGCAATCTGAACGGAACGATGGTTTTCAACGAGAACCGTCTGACCGTGCAGAACCTGACTGCGACGACCGGTGGCGGCCAGCTTAAGCTGGGCGGGTCGATCAGTTACCAGAAGGGATTATTCTCTGACCTTACTGCGACCGGCGAGAACGTGCGCGTACGACTCTATGGCCTGAGTTCAACGGCGAACGCGAACTTCCGTCTGCAGGGCACGCAGCAGTCTCTATTGCTCTCCGGCACTGTATTGATTACGCGTTTTGGTGTCGGTCCAGATGTGGACTTCGCTGCCTTTGCTGGGTCGGGCGGGGTAGAATCGGTCTCCGATCCGAACTCGGCGACGAACAAGATTCATCTTGACGTTCATGTTACGAGTTCGCCGCAGCTCGACTTCCAGAACTCCTACGCAAAGCTCGCGGGCAACGTCGATCTCACCATTCGCGGCACACTTGCGATGCCCAGCGTGCTGGGCCGTATCCAGATTATCGACGGCAGCGCGACCTTTGCAGGAACGAAGTATGAGCTCGAGCGCGGGAATATCTACTTCAGCAATCCCGTGCGCATCGACCCGACGATCGACCTCGATGCCACCGCGCGCGTAGAGAACTACGATCTCACCATCGGCGTGCATGGCACGACGTCGAACCTGAAAACTACCTATCGTTCCGAACCTCCGCTCGCCGAGGCCGACATCTTCAACCTGCTGGCCCTCGGGCGCACGCAGGAAGAGGCGCAGCTTTACCAGGAGCAGCAGGTGCAGGCGGGCACCGATCCCACTACCAGCGCGTTGCTCGGCGGCGCGCTCAACGCAACCGTTTCGAGCCGCGTGGGCAAGCTGTTCGGCGCCGGTTCGGTCAAGATCGATCCGTCCTTTGTAGGGACGCTGGGCAACTCGGCAGCGCGCATTACGGTGCAGGAGCCACTCTCCAAGCAGCTGACACTGATCTTCGCCACCAATGTGAACCAGACCGCGCAGGAGCTCATCCAGGTGCAGTATCAGATCGACGAGAACAAATCGATAGTCGCAACCCGCGACGAATCGAACGTGTTCTCGATCGTCTATAAGATCCGCAAGCGCTATCGGTAGTGTGGAGAGCCAGGGGATTATCGAGCCGCGGTCTAATTTTCAAAAGCAGATTGAAGTGGCAAAAAGACACCGTGGCGGGTCGCGCTACTGCTCACGACACCCGCAATATTTAATATCCCCAAAGTCCTCTGGTGCGTCTAAGCTGCTGTAGTAGCAGTTAGATGCCCGCAAGCTTCTCGCGGCTCTTCGGAGTGTCTTTTATGCGACTTACCTCTCGCCTTGGATTCATCCTCTCCCCTGTATTGAGCCTCATGCTCGCAGCCCCCACCGCGATCCACGCGCAGGCGCCTTCCGATGCGCAGATTCGTGCCGATGTCCAGAAGGAACTTAGCAATAAGCGATTCAGCGATGTGCAGGTGACCGTTAATGACGGCGTCGTCAAACTCAACGGCCAGGTACAGCGGTTTAGCGATAAGGAAGATGCAGAGCGCAAGGCGCATCATGCCAAGAACGCGACCGCGATCAGTAACCAGATCGAGGTTGCAGTACCCGAAGGTATCAGCGATGCTGCCCTGCACGACAAGCTGGGCAAGGCGCTGGTCTATGACCGCGTGGGCTATGGAACGACGGTGTACAACAACATCACGCTGGGCGTCGATCATGGCGTGGTAACGCTGGGCGGTACGGTGTATGGACCCATGGACAAGGACTCGGCGGTCAGCCTCGTGGCTAACACGCCCGGTGTGCGCGACATCGTCGACAACCTGGAGGTGGCCCCGGTGTCGCCCATGGATGACCGCATTCGAGTTGCGGAAGCGAGAGCTATCTACGGTTATCCCTCACTGAATCGATATGCTCTGGATCCGGCAAAGACGATCCGGATTACCGTCGTCAACGGTCACGTCACGCTGAACGGCGTTGTGGATAGCAAGGCCGATCGTGACACCGCAGGCATCCGTGCCAATGGCGTCCCCGGAGTCTTTTCGGTCGAGAACCATCTGCAGATTGCTGGGCAGCAACCGGAGCACTAAGAAAAATGTCGCCGTTGGCGTGGAGTAGTTTTTGAATACTCCCTCCACTTTGTCATCTCGACCGGAGCATGATGGTTTTATCGTCATGCGTAGTGGAGAGACCCCCTGTATTTCGCCTGTAGCAGTAATGCTGCTTCGGGCAAAATGCAGGGGTCTCTCCACTACGGCGGCAAAGGCGCCGCCTCCGGTCGAGATGACAATTTTGGGGTGGTTCCCGGTAAGGGATACCATAGAAGCAGATGGAAAACGTTCTTCGCAGTACGCGCGTCACGCTCGAAATGATCAAGTGGGAGCACTCGATCTTTGCACTCCCGTTTGCCTTGACGGGCGCGGTTCTCGCAGCGGATGGCTGGCCTTCAGTGCGTGTCCTCTGCTGGATCGTCGTCTGTATGGTCGGAGCTCGCAGTGCAGCGATGGCCTTCAATCGCCTGGCTGATAGCGAACTCGATGCTGCGAATCCTCGCACCGCAACCAGGGCGTTGCCGAAGGGCGATCTATCGAAGTCTTTCGTGCTGTGCTTCACGATCCTAGCGTCGGGTGTGTTCTTTCTGGGCGCCGCCATGCTCAACCGGCTGACGCTGGAGCTTGCGCCAGTCGCGCTGGCCGTCGTATTGGCATACAGCTACATGAAGCGCATCACTCGCTGGTCGCATCTTGTGCTGGGGTTGGCGCTGGGCATCGCGCCATCGGCTGCGTGGATCGCTGTTCGCGGCACGCTATCGCCACGCATTCTGCTGCTAACGGGCATCGTCATTCTTTGGTCGGGAGGCTTCGATGTGCTCTACGCCTGCCAAGACTTTGACCATGACCGCAAGGTGGGATTAAACAGCGTTCCGCAGGCGTTTGGTCTGGAAGGCGCGTTCTGGATTGCTCGCTTGATGCATCTTGGTATGGTGGCTCTGCTGTTTGTCCTGCTGCACGCGTTCGGTTTGGGTATGATCGCGCTAGTCGGCATCATTCTCGTGATGGTGTTGCTGGCCTACGAGCACGTCATTATCTCGCCGCATGATCTGCGACGGATGAATGCCGCTTTCTTCACGCTCAATGGTGTGATCTCAGTAGTGTTCTTCGTCTTTGTAGCTGCCGATATATTGCATCGCCGGTGAAGCTTTTCGTCGTCATCCTGAGCCGTAGGCGAAGGACCCCGCATTTAGTGGTGGCACGTAATACGGGGGCCTTCAGCTTCGCTTCAGGATGACGACGAGAAACAAGCGACGATGAGTGGGAGTAGTGACCATGGCACGGGCGTCAGCCGCGATTCCTGTAGCTATCGGCCTCGTGCTTGATGCTTTCCTTCAGATGCTCAGCAGACGAAGTCAGCTTTTCACGGACATCATGGGCGGTCTTCTCGAACCCTGGCCGGTTGCGTTCTTCGGAATCGTGGGCGGCTTCCTGCACCGCTCCCCAGGCCTGTTGGGCGTGTCCTTTGACCTGTTGCGCAGCGCCGGAGTTGGCCAGTTTCTGATTGTTGAGTGCTTCGCCTGCACCCTGCTTGATCTTGCCGGCAACTTCGTTGACCTTACCCTTGAGAGTGCTTTCGCTGGTAGTGGTACTCATAGCTGTGCTCCTTTGTGGCTATATGCCAAGTGGGGACAACGGATCCAAATCCGTCTGAACGTGCTCCCTTGTAGTGCTCTGAACGTGCTCCCTTGTAGTGCTTAGAGGCCCCGTCGGCCTGTGATGAGGTTGAAGATAAGTACGACGACAGCGACCACCAGAAGCAGGTGAATCAGCGCGCCGCCAACGTGGAGACTGAAGCCGAGAAGCCACAAAATAAAGAGAATGACGATGATTGTCCAAAGCATAATGCTGTTCTCCTAGCCAATACCTCGGCAATCGTGTGCCGTAGGCGGTCGCCGTTCGTCAGGCGTTGTGTATGGTATGGTGCGGCAGAGAGAGATGAGGTTGCCATTTCGCAGGGATATATATCCTTGGGGTGGGGAGCAACCCCAGGGGTATATATGTCATCGTCCGGCCGTAGTGTTCGTGCCATAGCGATTCAAGGGGAGCGCGGCTCCAACAGTCACATGGCTGTGTTGGAGATGCTCGGTGAGGTAGAGATTGTGCCGTGTAGCGTATCGGCCGAAGTGGTGCGCGCCCTGCTCCATGGCGAAGTGGACGGTGCCGTGCTTCCCATAGAAAACAGCCTGCACGGCTCGGTCGCCGAGCACTACGATCTGCTGCTTGAAAACCCCATCCGCATCGACCGCGAGAGCCTGTTGCGCATTCGGCATAATTTGATGGTCGTGCCAGGAGTTCGGCTCGAAGAGGTTCGCTCCGTGCTCTCGCACCCGGTCGCGCTGTCGCAGTGTCGTCGTTACCTCGCGGCACTGGAGGGTGCTCATGCGCTGCCGTTCTACGATACGGCGGGCAGCGTGAAACACATCATGGCAGAAGGCCTGCGCGATACGGCCGGCGTCGCTCCAGCGCTTGCCGCAAAGGTGTACGGCGCGGAGATCCTGGTTGCGGGCATCGAAGACCACGTCGAGAACTACACCCGCTTCCATCTGTTGCATCGAGCTGACGCTCCCCGCCCCGAAGGCCTGGCGCAGCCCGATAAGCTCAGTGTCGCGTTCGCCATTCAGCATCGTCCCGGGACGCTGGTAGCCGCACTACAGCGGCTGGCTGAGGCCGGTGTCGACCTCACCAAGATCGAGTCGCGCCCGGTGCCGGGCAAGCCGTGGGAGTATGTCTTCTACGTCGACTTCCGCTTTGCAGACGCCGCCAGCGCAGACGCTGCACTGCTGGCCCTGAAGCGCGAATGCAGCATGGTGAAGGAACTCGGCCGCTATGCGGCAGCCTGATTCCGTCGCAAGCATCCTCGCGGCCTCTGCGAAACCTCTGCGCCCTCTGCGTTAAAGATATTTCTCTTGTCTTAGTTCAGCTCTGGTCATCCTGTTTATGCGGGCACTTTGGGCTCAAAGGCCCAGCGCGCTCGCCACAGCAGCACCATCAAGAAAACAAAGATGAGCACATCGAAGACCATGCCGTACAGAAGAAAGAAATTCATAAAGTCCGGACCGAAGACAGGTGCCGGCATGCCCATCGTGTGTGACAGATTCTGCTGGTAGTCGAGTAGTCGATGGCGAATGCAGGGCAGCGCCATCGACAGGACACTCAGGAGTCCGAGGCCGTATAACGCAAAGCTCAGTACCCACGCAGGCTTCTGCAGCTTGAGCAGGCCAACCCCGGAAACTCCCGACAGGCAGGCGAAGACCAGATAGAGAACGTGACCGGTCCAGCCCGGCAACACCACACCAAAGAAAAACGCGGGAATCGGCAGCAACATCATGAGCACTGTTGTAGCTGTACCGAGAAACATCAGCACCGCGATGATGGTGATCGATACAGGCCTCGCCGGTGCCGCAGGTTGGGTAGCGGGGATCGGCGGCAAGTAGGTTTCCGCTGGAGCGGTTGGAGGTTCGTAGACCATCGGTCGCGCGACAGTGAAGTCGGTCATCGGAGAGGAGGTTGCCGGGTAGGCAGTGATCCTGCCAGTGCCTGACAACGGTAGTCCCCGCTGCAGTGCCGCATGGGCAAAGGCCTCTCGCGTGCGCCGCAGTGCAAAGTACACCAGCCACCATATGCCGATAGAGGCTATGACCAGCCACACGATCGCCATAAAGAGAAAGATGCCGCGCATCATGGCCGGATCAGTATTCGGCGGCATGGGCACGGATTTCATCATCGCCGGCATGGCCGCGCTCACCAGCGTGGAGAAAAGGCCGATCAGCGCAATCCCTCCGCCGATGACCATGATCGAGATGCGCGCCCAGTTCCTCATACGGAACAGTCCCACGACTGTAACGATCGCCCATATTGCCAGCGCAAGATACAGCACCACGGAGAAGGCTATGACACCCAACATGAAGCTCGGGGACGGAGGCACCCCGGGCGCCTCTATCGTCATGGGCGTGTGCCGCACGATGAAAGTTCCCAATACGGAGAAACCGGCTAACAGGCACAGCATCGCCGCCGCCAGTCCAAGCACAATCGCCGAAAGTGTTACGCCTACAGGTCTCCGTATCATGGCGCAAGTGTATCGCAGGGGGTCTCTGCTGATGGCGCCGTACCTCAGCCCCTTTCGGGCAACTTTTCATGCGCCTTATTGTCGAAATTTGTAGTATCAGAAACTAAGTATCTATAAGATCTCTGAATAAAGCCTGTGAAACATGTGCGGATCGCTATAGTTGCGCCGTGGTATTCCACTGCGCAGATCAGGTTGGATTCGGGCCACGTCTTGAAGAAGTTACGGTCTCGATCTCATAGGGTTTCTCATGAAAACATCTCGTCTGATATTTGTCCTGTCTGGTCTCGCTGCCTCCTTCTCCATCCTTGGCCTTAGCGGTTGCTCGACGGACTTCGGGAGCATCTCCAAGGATTCAGTCCAAACCGCCGTACACATCCAGGGCCTCGTACACGGTGGTCAACAAGCGCTATCAGGCGCTCATGTCTATATGTACGCGGTGGGCGCTACGGGCTATGGCAGCGCGTCAACTTCTTTGTTGACCAGTGCGACAGGAAACCCGGCAGATGGGAATGGCAACTTCTATGTCACTACCGATGCCGCCGGCAACTTCAACATAGCCGGTGCGTTCACCTGTACTGGAGGCGCTTCCAGCGAAGTCTATCTGTACTCGCAGGGAGGTAATCCTCAACAAGTGGTAAGCGGCGTCTCAAGCAGTGACAATCCAAATGCGAGTTTGCTCGCCACGCTGGGTACCTGCACTGGACTCGGTAGCGTCCAGTTTGTGACGATGAATGAGAACAGCACTATCGCCACTGCGTTTGCGCTGGCAGCCTACGCTACGGATGCGACCCACGTCGGCAGTTCCGCAACGTCCCGCGGTGTGCAAGGCATTCTTAATGCGGGCATCAACGCACTCAACATGGTCGATCAGACTAGCGGCCTGCCCAATGCGACATTGCCGGCCAACGCCAATGCTACGGTTCCGGTAACCACGATTAACACCCTGGCGGACATCCTGGCGTCCTGTATCAACACCTCCGGGGGCAGCGCCTGCACGCCGCTCTTCAGTAACGCGCTGAGCGGCGGTACGACGGGCACGACGCCCACCGATACCGCGACGGCGGCGATCAACATCGCTCACAACCCTGCGGTCAATGTCTCCGGCCTGATCAAGCTGGCCACCAGCGCAGGTCCCTTCCAGCCCACCCTTTCTTCCGTCAACGACTTCACCCTCGGCATTACCTTTACCGGTGGAGGCCTCAACTCTCCCGGCAACCCGGCGATCGACGCTGCGGGCAATGCCTGGATCCCGAATGGAGTAGGAACCAGCGTTACTGAGATTTCAAGCTCTGGTGCGTTTCTCTCTGGCGCCTCGGGTTATACCGGCGGTGGCATCAGTTGGCCAGGTGGCATCGCGTTCGACGCCGCTGGCGAGGCCTGGGTCGAGAACTTCCTGACCAAATCCGTGACCAGGTTATCCAGCTCCGGCGCGGTTATTCACGAGTACACGGGCGGCGGCATGGCCAATGGGCCCAATTACATTGCGATCGGTGCCACCGGCAATGTCTGGGTCGTGACCGGAAACGCAAACGGGCTGCCTGCGCAAGGCACGGTTAGCATCCTCTCCCCGTTGTTGGGTTCGTTTCTCTCCGGCGCCTCCGGCTACACTGCCGGCGGGCTTGATGCCTCCAATTTCATCGCAATCGACGGCGCTGGCAATGGGTGGGTCACAAATACTCTGGGCAACATAACAAAGGTGACCCCTGCGGGGGCGTTTCCTTTCGGAGCCAGCGGTGTTTCCGATCCCTCGCTCTCCAACCCCAGCGGCGTAGCGCTTGATGCCACTGGGAACGCCTGGGTCATAAGTACGGGGTCTATCTCCCACAAGCCCGCGAGCGTGCTGAAGGTGGCCAACAACGGCACGATTCTCGCTACGGGCCTGCAGGTCGGCAACGTCCCGCAGAACATTGCCATCGATGGCGGAGGCAATGCCTGGGTTACGGATGGAGACTCTGGGAGTGTGAGGGTGCTGTCGAACGCCGGTACGATTCTCTCTGGCTCCACGGGCTATCAGGGAAGCGGTATTGCCGATGCATTTGGCATCGCAATCGACGGGTCAGGCGATGTCTGGGTGACCTCTACTACGAATAACTCTGCGATCGAGCTGATCGGCGCGGGCCAGCCCGTGATTACTCCATTTGCAGCCGCTCTGCCTACTACAGCGAGGGCGAACGGAAGCAGCAATCTTGGCACTCGTCCGTAGGTACAGAGATACTTCCTGGGATTCAGCTTAGTCGATCTCCTTCGACATTCGCACAATCTCAATCTCTTCGCCGGCACCTACCGGGACAGCGATCCGTACTGTCTCGCGATAGCCTCTTAGTCTGTAAAGAGGTACGCCGGTCAGCGTGCTCCCCATCTCCAGGCGCCTGAATCCCGCCGCTACAGCAGCCTCTTCGGCGGCTTTTAAGATCAGGCTCCCCAGCCCCATTCGGGTATAGTCCGGATGCACAAAGATCGCGCGAATCTTCGCCGCCTCGGTAGCGGGATCGAGGACGCTGCTTTCGATTGCCTCGAGCTGCTGATCTCCACCGTAGAGAGTCCTCCGAAAGCTCCATCCCCCACAACCCGCCACCCTGTCTCCACTGAGGGCCAGCAGATAGGTCCCATCCGCGATCAGGCGACTATCGACGGTAAACACCGTAGCCAGTGCCCCCTCGATCTGTGCGGGAGTGTAATCGCCGGCCTGCAGCTCTCGTACCGAGGCCTGGATCACCTCTCGAATTGCCGGTATATCGGCGTCCACGGCAACTCTTATCTGAAATTGCATAGGCAAAGTATAGTTGGCGGGAAAGACACGCTTTGGGGCTGGGTATCGTGCCGCTTCTGGATTTTACGTAAATCCTATCGATGTCATCGATAAAGCCAGCGGCGGCATTCGCACCCGTACCTTTACATTCGTTATTCGGAAAAGGTACGGTAGAGCGGTTTCACACTCGGTGTGTGGGGGCTTCACAAAAGATCATGCAGTGTGTTTTCATGGAAAAATTCACGCAGCGCCTCTTTATCTTTATCCGCACCTTCTGTAAAACCGATTGAACAGCTAACACCAACCGAATGCAGCAGCCCGGCCGCTCAGGCAGACGGGCAGGGGAGAAACTGATGGCAAGCGCAAACTGTGACATTGGCCTGATCGGCCTGGCGGTGATGGGGCAGAACCTCGTCCTGAACATGAACGACCACGGCTACAAGGTGGCGGTTTTCAACCGCACCACGTCAAAAGTCGATGAGTTTCTGGCCGATGAGGCAAAGGGCACGCAGGTAGAGGGTGCTCATTCGATCGAAGAGCTGTGCAGCAAGCTCAAGTCGCCCCGCCGCGTCATGATCATGGTGAAGGCCGGCGATGTGGTGGATAAGACGATCGACAGCATCCTGCCGCACCTCGAAAAGGGCGACATCATTATCGATGGCGGCAACTCGCTGTTTACCGACTCGAACCGTCGCACGGCTGATTTGGGCGCCAAGGGGATTCATTACATTGGTACCGGCGTCTCCGGTGGCGAAGAGGGCGCACGCTTCGGCCCCTCGATCATGCCCGGCGGCGACCCGGCAGCGTGGCCGGCGGTAAAGGAGATCTTCCAGGCCATCGCCGCCAAGGTAGAGGACGGAACGCCCTGTTGCGATTGGGTAGGCCAGGGCGGGGCAGGCCACTACGTGAAGATGGTGCATAACGGCATCGAATATGGCGACATGCAGTTGATCGGCGAAGCCTACCAGCTGCTGAAGGACGGCCTGGGCCTCACACCCGACCAGTTCGCCGAGATCTTTACCGAGTGGAACAAGGGCGAGCTCGACAGCTTTCTGATTGAGATCTCCGCGATCATCTTTGCCAAGAAGGACGAGGACGGCCAGCCTCTGGTGGATAAAATCCTCGACACGGCTGGGCAGAAGGGCACCGGCAAGTGGACGGCGATCTCTGCGCTCGACCTGGGTATGCCCGTCACGCTGATCGGGGAGAGCGTCTTTGCGCGCTGCCTGTCAGCCTTGAAGAACGAGCGCGTGGAGGCGTCGAAGATCCTTACCGGCCCCAAAGGCGGCAAGTTCACAGGCGACCAGAAGGAGTTCATCGAGAACGTGCGGCGCGCGCTCTATTGCTCGAAGATGATCAGCTACGCGCAGGGCTACATGCTGTTGCGCGCGGCTGAAAAAGAGCAGGGATGGACCCTGAATATGGGTGGCGTAGCGTTGATGTGGCGCGGCGGCTGCATCATCCGTTCGCAGTTCCTCGGCAAGATCAAGGATGCCTACGACAAGAACCCCAAGCTCGAAAACCTGCTGATGGACGACTTCTTCTCCGGAGTATTGAACAAGTACCAGGAGAGCTGGCGCAAGGCGCTAGTTGCGGCCATCGAACTTGGTGTGCCGACGCCGGCGTTCTCTACCGCGCTGGCGTTCTATGACGGCTATCGCACAGCCCGGCTGCCCGCGAACCTGCTCCAGGCACAACGCGACTTCTTCGGTGCGCACACCTACGAGCGCATCGACAAGCCGCGCGGCGAGTTCTTCCACACCAATTGGACAGGCCGCGGCGGCCGCGTCTCGTCGTCTACTTATAACGCGTAAAAGCGCATGTACGGAAGGGCACGGTCAACCGTGCCCTTCCTATTCGTGCAAGCTATTTGTGCCGTTCTAGAAGTGCATGTTCGGCAGCTCTTGCACGATGTAAACGCCGACGATCAGCAAAGTCATCAGCACGGCGACTCCACCAACACCTTTGCAAATCGGCTGAATAAAGTTGACGCGGCGAACGATCTCGTCATGCTCCTGATGAACCGAGGAGGGGCCGCTCTCCTCGTTGAGGAAGAGTTGATCGGTCTCGTGCTGTGTAAGGTGGCCGCGGTAGATCATCAGCGCAATGAAGCCGACGACTAGAAAGGTCCAGACTGCGATCATGATTTGAAGCGCGTTCATGGTATTTCCCCCAGAGTGTGCATCAGACATCTGGTCCGGGATACCGGGCGGCTCCGCTTAGGGCGCGCAGCCGGAGGGTAGGCAGGGCTTGACCAGAAACTATACGCCTAAAAAATAACGGTGACCGAAATTTAATAAGGTCGGCTACCTATGTGTGCATGGTTCGATACAGCACCACAGCGATGCCGGCCACAACCACAAGGGCGATCACCAGCAGCCCCAGGATGAACCACGAGGCGCGGCGGCGGGCCTGCTCGGTCGGCTGAGTGATTCCAAAGGTGTTAATGAACACCGAAACCAGTGTTTCCAGTAGCCGCATGGCTCGATTCTACGCTGGGCAGCTCAATTTCCCGGGGCAGATAGAGGCGGCGGAATCCTCTCGGCCCATCCGGCATCTAATCCGTCAGTGGGGTCGGCGCTTGCCTGCGCGCGGGCTGACCGATACACTAGAAATTGGACTTCGCATGTGGAAGCAGGGTTTTTACCCGCGCATGCCCTGTAAGGAGACTAAAAAGCCATGGCTACTGCTATCGTAACCCCCGAGGTCGTCAACGCTCCCGCCCCTTCGACCCCCGTCGTCCTGACCCCTTCTGCCATCGTAAAGGTGAAAGAGATCATGGCCACACAGGATCCGATACCTGCCGGTCTGCGCATCGGTGTGGTGGGTGGCGGATGTTCCGGTTTCCAGTACTCCATGTCCTTTGAGAATGCCTCCGGCATGATGGACAAGGTTGTTCGTTTCGACGACCTGAAGGTCTTTGTCGACGCGACCAGCGCGATGTACCTGAACGGCTGCACGGTGGACTATGTAGAGACCCTCGAGGCTGCCGGCTTCAAGTTCGAGAACCCCCAGGTAAAGAGCACATGCGGCTGCGGTTCCAGCTTCAGCGTGTAACAGTTCCCCATTTTGGATCTACGAACGGTCTCGCTGCGGCGAGGCCGTTTCTCGTTTTAACACCCGTGATGTGCCAAATGGGGGTTCGACCGTCTAAGCTGAAGAGACCAGACAGAGTGCAATGACCGAATTCACTGTAAGACTCGCCGACGACCGTGGCCGCATCCAGGAGCAGACACACGCCGCTGCCACCGCCGAAGAGTTGCGTGCGCGGTTCACGCAGGCCGGTTTTCTGGTGTATTCCGTCAAAGCACGTTCGGCGCTTACGGGCGGGAGCAAGAAAAAGAAGATCAAGCTCGATATCTTTCTGGTCTTCAACCAGCAGTTCCTCACGCTGATTCGTGCGGGTCTGCCGATCCTGAGTTCGCTCGATCTGCTGGCCAAACGGCAGAAAGACGATAACTTTCGCGGCCAGCTCGAAGACGTGGCCGCCCGCATCAAGACCGGCGAGTCCATCTCATCGGCCTTTGAGGCGCAGGGCAGCTTCCCGCTGGTCTACACCACGACGCTGCTGGCCGGCGAGCGCTCCGGCAACCTCGAAGAGGTGCTGCAGCGCTTTCTCGACTTCCAGCGCGTGTCACTGAGCTTCCGCAAGAAGCTGAAGGCGTCGCTGATCTACCCGGCGTTTCTCGTCATCATGGTGATCGCGCTCTTTATCTTCCTGATTACATTCGTTGTTCCGCGGTTCGCGCAGCTTTACGACCAACTGGGTACAAAGCTCCCTGGACTCACGCTTTTCATGCTTTCGCTGGGGCAGGATGCGCAACACTACGGCCTCTATATCGCTCCGGCAGTGGCACTTATCATCTATCTGGTAGTTCGCTGGTCGAAGACGGAATCCGGCGCCACAACCATCGACAAGATCCGTGTCGCTTCGCCGATCTTCGGCAAAGTCTGGCTGAAGTACCAGGTTGGCCTGTTTGCGCGCACGCTCTCGACGCTGCTGACCGGTGGCCTGCCCCTGGTGCCAAGCCTCGAAACCGCGGCCCGGTCCATTGACTCCCGGCAGATCGCCAAGGCTGTCTACACCTCGGTTGAGACCGTCCGTGAGGGCAAGGGGCTCTCCTCCAGCTTGCAGAAAACAGGCGTCTTCCCCGAGCTTGCGATCGAAATGATCGAGGTCGGCGAGAGCACCGGCGCGCTGCCCCAGATGCTGAATTCCGTCGCCGAATTCTTTGAGGAAGACGTCCAGACCAGCCTTGCCGCTATTATGAGCATGATTGAGCCGGTCATCCTCATTGTGATGGGCGTGGTCGTCGTCATCATCATGATTGCGCTGTACGAGCCGATCTTCAGCCTGAACGGCACCGGCGGGTAGTCTATAAACGAAACACCCGCACGAAATTCGATTCAACGAGTCCAACCCTTATGGCCACCATCCCTGTCGCGGTTCCTTACAGCAACGATGCGCTCTCCGAGGCGGAGCGCGCGCAGATGCTTGCGCGCCGCTACCATGCTGAGTTCGTCGACCTGAAGAACTTCAAGATTCAGCACGAACTCTTCAAGTCCGTGCCCGTGGACCTGATGTTCCGCTACAGCTTCGTGCCGCTGGAGCAGAGTGAAGGCCGCCTGGCCATCGCCGTCTCCGACCCCTCCAAGCTGATGGTCATCGACGAGATATCCGGCCTGCTCGGGACGCGTATCGTCACCCGCGTCGCGACGCTCAGCCAGATTACTGACCTGCTCAAAAAGACGGAGCAGTCGCAGCGTGTGCTCGACGAGGCGACGGAAGGCCTGGCCTTCGACGTCGTCTCCAGCGAAGAAAACTCCGACGAGAACATCTCGATCGAAAAGCTGACGGCCGATGACGACATCTCGCCGATCATCCGCCTGGTGGACACCACGATCTTCACCGCGCTCGAACGGCGCGCCTCGGATATCCATCTTGAAACCTTCGATGACTCGCTGCTGGTCAAGTATCGCATCGATGGCGTACTGCAGCAGGCCATGGCGCCCATCGCCCGCGAGCATCACCAGACCATCCTGTCGCGCATCAAGATCATGAGCGAGCTCGACATCGCCGAGCGCCGCGTCCCGCAGGACGGCCGTTTCCGTGTGCGCTACAAGGGCCGGCTGATCGACTTCCGCGTCAGCATCATGCCCACCGTACACGGCGAGAACGCTGTGCTCCGCGTGCTGGATAAAGAGTCGATGTCGGAGAAGTTCACCAAGCTCTCGCTCGATGTCGTCGGCTTTGCGCCGAACGATCTCGCACGCTTTCGCCGCTACATCAAGGAACCCTACGGCATGGTGCTGGTCACCGGGCCAACCGGCTCCGGCAAGACGACCACGCTCTACGCCGCGCTCAACGAGATCAAGTCCGAAGAAGACAAGATCATCACCATTGAGGACCCGGTCGAGTACCAGATCCGCGGCATCACGCAGATCCCGGTCAACGAAAAGAAGGGCCTCACCTTCGCTCGCGGTCTGCGTTCGATTCTGCGCCATGACCCGGACAAGATCCTGGTCGGTGAGATCCGTGATGCCGAGACGGCGCAGATCGCCATCAACTCCGCGCTCACGGGCCACCTGGTGTTTACGACGGTTCACGCCAACAACGTGGTCGACGTTCTGGGCCGCTTCCTGAACATGGGCGTCGAGCCCTACAACTTCGTCTCCGCGCTGAACTGCATTCTGGCGCAGCGGCTGGTGCGCCAGGTCTGCGAGTTCTGCGTCCAGGACGTGCATTACACGGATGCCCAGCTCGAAGAGAACGGGCTGCGGCCAGGCGAGTGGCGCGATGTGGTCTTCAAAGAGGGTCCCGGCTGCATCGAGTGCGGCGGAACGGGCTATCGCGGACGTTCGGCTATTCACGAACTACTGGAACTCGACGACGAGATTCGCGAGATGCTGCTCGAAAAACGTCCCGGCTCGGAGATCCGCAAGAAGGCGAAGGCAAAGGGCATGGCGTTCCTGCGCGATTCAGCCCTGGAGCGTGTTCGAGACGGTATTACCACGCTGAAAGAGATCAACAAGGTCACGTTTATCGAGACCGGACGGTAAAGCAGCACCTTGACACAAAGTTCGCCAGGGAGCCAGGTTTGGTCACGGGCATCGTGGCGGGACTTGGCTCTTTCCTTTGCGAACGTTGCGTCAAATTTTACGGTTGCTTGTTCTTTGCTCCAATGCTTCAATTTGATTGCCGGAAGCGGGATTTTCACGAAACGCTGCCTCTTCCCATGCGTCCAATACCCATAGCGTTATTACGAAATCCGCGCCACAAGGTACTCTAGTTAGAGCATCAATGAATCTCTTCCCCAAAGCTTCTGGAGCCCGTCCGCGTGTGGCCTGTGAGATCGCCGCACAAGGCGTCGTTGCTGCCCGCTCGGTCGAGGCTGTTGGCCCGCTCTCAGCGGTAGCTCGCGTAGAGCTTGCCGGCGGCGCGGTGACTCCGAGTCTCAAACCCGGCAACATCGCCGACCGCGTTGCGGTGGCAGAGGCTGTTCGCCGCGCGCTCGAAGGCATCGGCGAACGCGCCAACTCCCGCGATGGCAACATCACGCTGGTCGTCCCCGATGCCGCTGTTCGCGTGCTGCTGCTGGAGTTCGACACCCTGCCCGCGCGTGAGTCCGACGCGCTGCCCATTGTGCGCTTTCGCCTGAAGAAGTTGCTGCCCTTTGACGCCGACGACGCCATGGTGTCCTACCAGATCATGAGCACCAGCAAGACCATCGTGCGCGTGCTGGCTGTGGCGATTCCGCGCGATGTGCTCAGTGAGTATGAGACCGCCGTTCGCGAAGCCGGTTTCGAACCCGGCGCCGTGCTTCCGAGCACGCTCGCAGCGCTGGCAGCTGTGGAAGACGACAGTCCTGTTCTCCTGGTCAACGCCAACAAGTTCGGTGTAACGGCAGCGATCGTGCGCGGCGGAATCCTGATGCTGCATCGCAGCGTCGACCTGCAGGAGCCGGCAGCGGGCACGCCCGCAAACTTTTCTCCGGAGCTCTTTGAGTCAGTCTCGACCACACTCCCGTTGGTAGACGTCCATGAATCCGCCGGCGAGTGGGCGGCGCAGGAGGCTTTGCCGGAGCATGGCCGCAACCCCTACGCCACCGAACTTCCCTCGCCGGAGCCGCCTGCTGTTAATGGCCATCATGCGCCTATCGTGCTGGGCGAAGAGGTCGCCCAGGCGGTCAGCGTAGCGGTTGCGTACTTTGAAGACACACTGGCCTCCATGCCCTCGAGCATCTTGAGCGCCGGGCCCCTGGGGGGAGACGCACTCAGCCGTATCCTCGCCGATCATGGCCTGGCACAATCGGAAGGTCTGCGCGTGCGCGACCTGGTCGAGCCCGCCGCTTTATTGTCCGAAGCCGTCACGGCTTCAGTCCCGCGAGGCTGGTTGGCGGGTGTCACGGGGGCGCTGCGAGGCTAAATCATGCGCATCTCCCTCAATCTTGCTTCACGGCCCTTCGTCGAACTTCGGCCATTCTTTCTACGCCTGCGCATCCTTATGGGGGGACTCGCGGTCCTTGCGATAGCGATCATCGTCTGGACGCACTCCGAGCAAATCCAGTTGAATCGCGCCCAGGCGCAGATGGACCAATTAGTTCATAAAACTACCGCTTTCCAGCAGGAAAAACAGCATAACGAGCAGCGTATGCATCAGCCGGCGAACGCCGCAGTGCTCGATCGCTCGCATTTCCTCAACGCGGTCTTTTTACGGAAAAGCTTCTCCTGGACGGCAGTCATGATGGATCTCGAAACCGTGCTTCCGATCGGCGTGGAGGTCACATCTATTGAGCCGCAGGTCACGGCAGAGGGCGATGTCGTCATCCGCATGCGCGTCTCAGGAGACCGCGACAAGGCGGTGCTACTGGTGCGTAATCTGGAGCGCTCAAAACGCTTTCTTGCGCCGCGTCTCAACAGCGAAAACTCGCAGAACAAAGAGGGCAATACCAATAACGCTTCTTTCGCTTCGGGCGCGCCGGCGGGTGTCGAGTTTGAGATTCTAGCCAACTACAATCCTCTGCCCGAGGGTGAGTCCTATGCCAAGCCCAAAGCTGTGAAGGCAGACGTCGGTGGAACTGCTGTTCAGCCCAAATCGCACGCGGTGAAACCCGGTCCTCACGATGGCATCGTTCTGAAGCCTTATGTCGCTCCTCGGCCTTCGGCTGCACAGCCCTCCATGCCGCACCCCCTGCCTCCATCTCGACAGCAGGGAGGTGCGCGATGAGTTCTACCGCTATCGTTCCTTCTTCGAAGGATTCGTCGCTGCTGCGCCATGTTCCTCAGCTCACGGCGCGAGCCCGAGCGCTGCTCACAGCGATGAACCTGCACTACGCCGGGGTCGCCGTGCTGGTAGTGCTGGATCTCTACCTGATCGCCCACCTTATCTTCGTCGGACAGGCCCTGAAGGCGCATAACGCGGACGCGCTCGATCAGCAGGGCGTTGTGCTCAAGTCTGCCGAACTCGCCGCCACGCCTCTACGTGGTCTCGACACGAAGCTGGTCGATTCGACCAAAGCGGCGGATACGTTCTACGCGAAACGGCTTCCATATGCGTTCTCACAGGTATTGACCGAACTTGGTGTGTTGTACAAACGTGAGGGAGTTCGCTGGTCCCGTGCGCAGTACCCGGAAGTCCCTGCACTTGCAGGTGCAGACGCGCTCACCGAAGTGCATATCGACGCCAGCGTCTCCGGCGACTATCGCCCGATCATGCAGTTCATCAACTCGATCGAACGCGACAAGATGTTCTTCGTCATCAACGGCATCCAGCTAAGCGGCCAGCAGACCGGGCAGGTGAACCTGCGCATCCGCCTGACTACCTATCTGCGTCAGCCGACCGTCGAGGAGATGACTTCGGAGCTGCCAGGGTCCGATGCCAATAAGGATGCCAACAAGCCTGTAGCCGATACTCCGAGCGCAAAGAGCGGCGCTCCCAGAGGAGGCAAGCGATGAAGCCCGCCGCGGACAATCGTAAGAAGACCCTCACTGCGGCTGCACTGGGCGTGGTCGCGCTCATCTGCATCGTCTACGCCTACAACACGCTCTTTGGCGGGCCAAGTTCTCCCGCTCCGGTCGCCGCTCCTGCCAGCACGACAGCAGAGGCCCCAGTCGCGACTCAGGCTACGACCTCCAGCACCACTCGAAACACCAGCGTGAAGGCCACTTTGCCGGGCGGCAACGCTCCAGGAGTCGCCGCGACGAAGATGGCGACCACATCCTCGAGCCTCGACCCCACGCTGGATGAGACCGCCATGCTGCGGACGGAGAGCCTGGAGTACTCCGGCACGGGCCGCAACATCTTCTCGGCGATCTATGTGCCGCCACCTCCGCCGATTCCGATCAATATGCCCAAGGCGCGGCCCGGGCCGGTGCTGCCCCCGCCGCCTCCCCCGCCTCCGCCGACCTGCCCTCCCACCTGCCCGCCGATCAACCTGAAGTTCTTCGGCACGGCGAAGCGCGTCAACGGCCAGATGCAGGCCTTCCTGCTGCAGGGTGAGGATGTCTATCTCGCATCGCAGGGCGATATCGTCGCGCGCAAGTATAAAATTGTCAGCATCGCGGCGACCAACATCCAGGTCACTGACCTGCAGAACAGCAACACGCAGACGCTGACGTTACAGGCAAACTGAGATATAGCTTTTGAACTGAGATCGAGATATTGCTGTTTTGTGGTTTTGTTTCTGACTCTTTGAAAGGTACGGCCTTCAGGCCGTACGTAAAGACAGCAAAGATCAGGGCGGCTTTAGCCGCTGAGGGAATGTTCAGCAGCTAACTTCTCTCTCCGAAAGAAGATGCGCTCATGGGCCAACGTATGACGACTCCAGAACAACGCGCACACAACAGGGAAGCCGGCTTCATGCTTCTGGCCGTCATCGTAATGGTGGCGCTGGTGCTGCTCGCGCTGGCGGTCGCTACGCCGGTTGTGGCGCGTGATCTGCGCCGCGACAAAGAAGTCGAAAGCGTTCATCGCGCCGAGCAGTATGTTCGGGCTATTCGCCTCTACCAGAAGGATGGATGCAAGTGTACCTCCTATCCTCCCTCGATGGATGCTCTCGAAAAGGGCACGACCATGCGTTTCCTGCGCCAGAAGTATGTTGACCCGTTGACGGGCAAATCCGACTGGCGGCTCATTCATCAGCCCAAGACGACGATCAAGATCCCGTTCGGGCAGGAGCTCTCCGGCCTCGCTGGCGGAAATCTGGGTTCGGCTGCAGGCATGTCGTCGGGCGTTGGCACACCGGTTGGCGGCGGCAGCTCCATTGGGGGGGCGACTCCGGCGCTTGGTGCCGGCTTCAGCGACTCGTCCAGTAGTGGATCGGGCTCAAGCTCTGGCGGATCAAGTTTTGGTTCAAGCTCAGGGTCTGGTGGATCAAGTTTTGGCAGCAGCTCGAGCAGTAGCGGGACAGGCACGGGCAGTAGCTCGGGCACCCCCGGCAGCAGCAGTGGCTCTTCCAGCGACACAGGTATGTTTGGCGATAGCAGCGGCGGCGTGATCTATGGCGTCGGCTCGTCGCGCTCTGGCACGTCCATCCTGAACCCCAATCAGCAGACCACCTATGAGACCTGGGAGTTTTGGTACGACCCGCGCATCGAAAAGCTCTATGCGATGGCTCAACCGATGGGAGGCGGCGGCATCGGTTCGCAGGCGGCCACCAGCACCGGCGGCATGGGCTCGCAATCCGCCAGCAGCTTCGGTCAGAACGCTACCAGCGGTCAGCCGAACTCAGGTGGCTCTAGTAGCGGCACGACTCCGACCGGCAGCTCCAGCCCCACCAGCAGCAGCACATTCCCATAGATCCCAGTTTCGCCACAGAAGCCGTCGCAACCTTCGCGTCTTTTCCTCTGCGCCCTCTGCGTCAAGGCTTTTTGCCGTTGCTTGTTCTTCGTCTAAGCCTGCAAGGATGCTTTAGTGCTTGACAGCCCACATCAGCCAGCTGGCGACGATGACCGAACCGACGAAGAGCACAAAGCAGTAGGCTCCGAAGCGCACCATCATCTTGGGTTCCGAGCGCTGCGTGATGCCGAAGACGACCGAGGCGAAGAGAGCGAACAGGAGAACAGCGCTGAAGTGTGTGAGCATCTTTTCTACGACGCCTTTCTTCCGTTGGCCAGCGAGTGCGCATCGACTGCGGCGATGATATTCAGCAGTCCACCCACAACGAGGAACTTCGTTCCATAGTCGCCCAGGGTAATCGTGACCGAGCTTGCGCCCCATCCAAACACCCGCGTCAGCGCATACAGCAGGCCCAGTCCAAGCTGTCCGATAAAGCCTAGGATATCCAGAACGTCGCCGGTATTGGGCGTATAGATCTTGCCCTGCAAGCCCAGTCCGACGAGAAACATGCCGAGGACCGACACGAAGATCAGAAGCCCGCGCACCCACTTGCCCTGCAGTACATGTCCTGCGCCGGGAATGAGCCATCCGAGGATTAAGGCCAGTGCGGGAGCGCTGGAGCGCTCGCCGGGAATTCGCTGCGTTATCCGCTGTGTGTCAGTTGCCATCGGTGTTGATTGTATCAACAGGAGCTGTTCTGGGGGCGGATCCCACACTCGTCGTCTGCGGCGAAAGGAATATTACTTTGACTGCAAGCAACGGAGTGTCGCGAGGCGTGGTCTTGCGCAGGATAGTCCTATGCATATCAACGTCGAACCCTCGATCCTGTACCTCGGTACCCCTGTTGTCCTCCTGAGCATGATGAATGAGGACGGAACCGTCAATGTCGCTCCCATGTCGTCGGTCTGGTGGCTGGGCTGGAACTGTATGCTCGGCCTGGGCGCCAAGTGCCATACGTCGCAGAATCTTCAGCGCGAGCGCGAGTGCGTGCTGAACCTGCCCGCTGCCTCTAATGTGGACGCCGTCAATCGCCTGGCTCGGCTGACGGGTGCCGATCCCGTGCCACCCCACAAGGTGGCGATGGGCTATCGACACGAGAAGGACAAGCTGGGCGTCGCAGGCATGACCGTGAGCCCTTCCGAGCGCGTAAGAGCTCCTCGCATCGACCAATGCCCAATACAGCTGGAGGCGGTGCTCGAAGCCGTGCATCCCTTTGGGCATCGGCCGGATAAGGCAACCACGGCGCTGGCCTTCGAGATGCGAATCGTGCGTGCCCACGTGGACGAGGCGCTATTGGACCCGGCCGCGCAGAATCACATCGATCCGGACCTCTGGCGTCCGCTCATCATGAGCTTCTGCCAGTTCTACGGCCTGGGCGGAAAGCTACAACACTCAACGCTGGCCGAGATCCCCGAGGAAATGTACCGCCCCGTCGCACACATGGAGAGGTAGTGCGGTTCTCCACGAAAACTGCATTTTCTGAATGTCTTCAGAACAGAAGGAGGAGCTTGTGATTGCTTTTGTGGTTGCTTTTCTTTTTGTCATTCCCGTAGGGAATCTGCTTGGGCTTTTGTCGTTGCAGTTGCCCGTCGGAGTAGCAGCGGCCTTTAGGCCGCGGAAACAGGGCAAATCATTTGTTGGGCTTTAGCCCTGGGCCTTTCGCTGGCATAAGCAAGAGGCCCGGGGCTAAAGCCCTTTCTTGTTGGACTTTGTTTCAGCGGCCTAAAGGCCGCTGCTACTCCGAAAGCAACTGCACGGTAAGGATTTTAGGCAAACCTTAAATCCTTACTAACTCCTTTTGCCTCGGCCCCGTAACCACCGCACTTCCCGGCCGCGTAATCATATTGACCTCGCTGCGCACCCCAAACTCACCAGGGAAGTACAGCCCCGGCTCAACCGAAAAGCACGTATTGGGCAGGATCAGGCGCTCATCATGCGTCTCTAAATTATCCAGATGCGCTCCATTGCCATGCAGCTCGGTGGCGATGTTGTGCCCCGTGCGATGCGTGAACCACTCGCCGAAGCCCGCATTGCGGATCACGTTGCGGGAGGCATCGTCGGCCTCCCATCCCGCGATGGCGCGGTTTTCGGCATAGGCTTTCTCCACGACAGCAATAGAGGCATCGCGAGCGTCGCGCACGGTCGTGAAGATGACCTGCTCTCGCTCTGTAGGTTCACGGTCCACCACACCCGTCCAGGTGATGTCGTACCAGATGGCCTCAGGGCGGTTTGCAAGCTTGGCCCAGATGTCGATCAGCACGAAGTCGCCGCTGCGGATAGCCCGCGAGCTCTCCCTCGTGGGTTCGTAGTGCGAGTCGGCGGAGTTCGGCCCGGCGCTGCAGTTGGGGCCGTGATCGGTCCACAGGCCTTCGCGTGCCATCGCCTCGTTGAGAAACGTGACGATGCTGAATTCATCGGTATCACGGCCGGCGCGAACTTCATCGCCGATGTGCTTCCATCCGGCGGTCAGCACGCTGTCGAGCTTCTGTTGCGCGGCATAGTGCGTAGCGATCTGCTCCTCGGTGAGCACGGCCTCGAACTGGCTGACCATATCGGCGGAGCTGACGATCTCCTTGCCCATCGCGCGCAGCAGCTCTACCGTGCCCGCGTCGACCATCGACACATACATGATGGCGTTGCGCGGCGAGTACTGCATGGCAATCTTCTTTGCGTCGCCAAGCATCGCCGCCAGCTCGTGCTCTAACTCCTGCCACGAAGAATACTCATGCTTCATGCCGGGCACAGCATCGAGCTTGCCCAACTCGATACGATGTACCAGCTTCTGTGGCTCACCGTTCGCCGGGACGAAGTAATACCAGCGCCGCGACACAAACATCTGTGTATCGAGCCCGAGGATGCGATAGGCAATAGGGTCGCGGTGATGATGGTCGTAGAAGAGCCAGCCGTCGAGGTGCTGGTCACGCAGTGCGGATTGGATAGCATCGAGGTTCATGGATGTCATCTTATTCGCAGAGCGGGGTGCTTTTCTCCGCAGCCAAGAAGACGCTATCCCCAGCCAGCGATCTCAAACCTTCCCAGCAAGCATGGCCCATGCCGCCAAAGCGCCGTTGTAGCTGGTGTATATGCCGTAGGTATCGTAGATCGTGCCTCCCCAGTTGCCCTGCACCATGGAAGGCAGGGAAGCGTTCTGCACGGGGTCCGAGATGTTGCGCACAAAGCCGAAGGCTACACCTGCTGCCTCGCACACTTCGCCGATGATGGCATCATCCATCTCGATACACACGTAGCTCTGGTACTGCCCCGAGGTTGTGCCTACGACGAAGGTAGGGGTCGTCAACAGAGACGTCCCTCCACCTGTCTGGTCGCTTACCTTCGGCAAAGGATCACCACTGTTGAGGTCACCCGGATTGAGATCGGAGAGCGAATAATCCGTCTTGTAGTACGCGTTGAACTGTGTGCATAGCGATTCCAGATCGCTTGCCGTGGTGGGAATGGGAAACAGCAGCTTGCTGAAGTTCGCGTTATCCAGCACCGTGTCGGTTGCTTGCCAGCTATTTTTGTAGTCGGGCCAGCTGCTCGGAGCGCTGCCCTGTTCATAGAGCGTCCCGGCGCTGACCGCGCGCACCGTGCCGACATGATCGCTGGTCTCAGCCCCGCCTGCCGTGCCGATAGAGAGAATGAGCCCCGGCTTCACGTCTTTGATCAGCAGCTTGATCAGATCGGAGAGGTAAGGCTCTCCCGGCCAGTCGAGATGGGTATTGGATTTAAACAGCAATATCTTGCTGGAGCCAATCTCGACCAGCCGCCACTCGCCCCAGTAAGTCCAGTCGGAGGGCGCGCCGGAGGGCAGACCCTCGGAGTACTTCGTCCATCCGCTCCACGAACTGGTGTTCCGAGACGCATAGGACATCGTGCTAGTGCTCGTGCAGAAGACATGTTCCATCGCAGCCCACTCGGCCTCGGCCCAGGTGATGACGACTGCATCGGCCGCCGGCAAACTGCTTCCAGAGCTGCTGATCAGCTTAGGCGCTGTCTGTCCGACCAGGCTCCAATCGATGATCGGCAGCGGGGGCGTGTTCTTGATCGTTGGCGAGAAACTCTTCTGACTGGCTGAGGTAAACAGTCGTGCTGGCTTATATTGGGTCATCTTCAATTCTCCGTAAGAAAAAATGTAGGAGGGAATCGGAAGATTCCCAGCGCTGCCAGGCCTGTAACGCGTCCATTCTATGTCGCTTCGTTCTGAAAACCTGTTTAAAAACGTGTGACTGTTCTCGTCCTCATTCTGCCTTTGTTTTTCTTTCTGTCATTCCCGTAGGAGCTCTGCTGTTGCTTGTTCTTGCCGTTGTTTTGCTTAGCCCCAGAAGTGCGGCCTCATGGTGGCCTTCATTCGATGCTAAAAGCCATGTTTTTGTTTAAGTCATGACTTTTACGCCACAGAAACCGCACAACTGTATCCGGGACTTTAGCCCTATGTCCCTCTGTCTTATGAATATCCGCTTAAACTCCTCGACCGCTGATTTGCCGAGCGTAGCCCTGCATCCTGACAAAGCCGTCTCAAACCAGACGACTGCCTAATCTTGAGCATCGTATGTAGAGAGAGTTTGTAAAAAGCCGCGCTCACAATCTGCCGAGGAGCGCATCCAATCCCCTAACAGCTGTTCGGAGAGACACAACATGGCAACTGCATCACGCTTTGCATCGCAACGTCGAGTACTTCTGCCAGGAAGCGAAAAAAAGCCATTCACCCCGGCTGTAGAGCCAAAGGCAAAACAGGCAGCTCCTGTTGGTGGACGCATCCAGGTCTCGGTCATCGTTCCTCCCAAACAGCCGCTGGATACGAAGCGCCTTGGCAAACCGGATACCCGTCTCACTCGCGCGCAGTTCGCGACGCGGCATGGTGCGGACCCCCTATCGGTAAAGCTGGTGAAGTCGTTTGCGAAAGAGTTCGATCTCACCGTTGAACCCGTCACGCACCCAGGACGCTGCACACTGCACCTCGTCGGAACCTGTGCTGCCCTGCAGAAGGCGTTTGGCGTCACGCTGGCACAGCACACCACGGAGGAAGGAAAGTTCCGTGTGCGTGAAGGCGGGATCTATATCCCGGAAGAGTTGAAGGGCCACGTCGTAGCCGTGCTCGGTCTCGACAACCGTCCGCAGGCGACGCCCCACTTTCGCATCGCCAAGCCGCGTGCGACCAACGTCTCGTACACACCCGTGCAGGTAGCGCAGATGTATGGCTTTCCCGCCGGAGCGACGGCCACAGGCCAGACGATCGGCATCATCGAACTCGGCGGCGGCTTTCGCACAGCCGATCTCACCGCCTACTTCAAGACGCTCGGTCAGACTGCGCCGAAAGTCACGGCGGTGTCCGTCGACAAGGGAAAGAACACGCCGGGCAACGCCAACGGCGCCGACGGCGAAGTCATGCTGGATATCGAGGTCTCCGCAGCCGTAGCGCCGGGCGCGAAGATCGTGGTGTACTTCACCACCAACACCGACCAGGGTTTTATCGATGCCATCACCACAGCCGTCAACGATTCAGTGAACAAGCCCAGCGTGATCTCGATCAGTTGGGGTGGCCCTGAATCGAGCTGGGCTGCGCAGTCGATGACAGCGCTCGACGCAGCATGCCAGGCGGCTGCGGCCGTCGGCGTCACGATCACCGTGGCCGCCGGCGATAGCGGCTCGACAGACGGCGCAACGGGGAACAACGTCGACTTTCCAGCGTCGTCTCCGCATGTGCTCGCGTGTGGCGGAACGAAGTTGGTTGGATCGGGCTCTACGATTACGAGCGAATTGGTCTGGAACGAGACCTCCAGCGACGAAGGCGCAACCGGCGGCGGTGTCAGCACGGTCTTCGCACTGCCCACATGGCAGAAGAACGCCAACGTCCCTGCGTCCTCAACCAGCACCGGCGGTCGCGGCGTCCCCGATGTCTCCGGCGATGCCGATCCCTCGACGGGCTACGTCATTCGCGTGGATAGCGAGACGACGGTGATTGGTGGAACCAGCGCCGTAGCCCCGCTATGGGCCGGGCTGATCGCACTGGCGAATGCTCAGAACAAAGTGTCGGCCGGATTCGTGAACCCAGCGCTCTACGCCGCCAGTGCGAAGAAGGCCTTCAACGACATCACGCAGGGCAACAATGGCGCCTTCCCCGCAGGGCCTGGCTGGGACGCCTGCACAGGCCTCGGCAGCCCGATAGGCAATCTCGTAATTCAGGCCGTAGCCCCAGCAACCACGAGCACTAAGAAGCCCACGAGCACCAAGAGACCCAAGAGCGGCAAGAAGACGAAGTAATAGAATGAGCGGCCATTCATGACAAGAAAGACTCTCATGAATGGCCGCCGCCCATGCTAGAAAGTGATACGTCCCACCATCTCCAAAATACGTGGATCTGAGGGGCCGTTCACCAGTCCTGGGTTTGGGTCGTTCGGGCCGATCCCAGTATTCACCCCTGAAAAACTGGGATGATTCGCCACGTTGAACGCCTCGGCACGGAACTGGAAGTTGACGCGATCGTTGAACGCAAATGTCTTATAGATCGCGGTGTTGAAGGCGACATCCTTTGGTCCAGGAATGGAACCCACCGACGCGGTTCCGAAGAAGCCGTAGGCAGGAATCACATAGGCATTTGGGTCGAACATTTGTTTTCGGTTGCTGCTGAAATGCGGCGGTCCTACCTGGTCTGGTCTCGATGCCAGGCCGGTATTCGGGGCCGATAAGCTAGGGGTCTGAGGAAAGCCGCTCTGGGCGATTGCTATACCCGAAAGAGACCATCCGCCCAATAATTTTTCTTTGAGCCCACCTCCCCGAAAGAAGGGCAACGTGTAGATGACATTCGCCGTGAAGATCTGCGAGCGATTGAAATTTCGCGGACCGTATTCGCAGCGAAGACAGTAGCTGTTCTGGTTGGAGCTATACGACGAGCGGAAGTTTGCGCCGCCGTTTGCGTCGCCCAGAGCCTTACCCCAGGTGTAGTTCAGCGTTGTCTCCACGCTCTTCCGTTTGACTCTCAACTGGGATTGCAGCGAATTGTAGTTACCGTTTACAGAATAGAGCCAGTCAAATAGCTGGTCGTATCCCTTGTAAGGTCGGATGTAATCGCTCGAAATGGCATTCGTATTGAGGCATGGATCAAAGTCATAGACTGCCGACGGTGATTGTCCTGTAGCCAGACAGTTAGAAAGAGCTGGCGTCGAGGTTGGCAACACCTGGTTCTGATCGGAGGCGGCACGGAGATGACGGCTTTGCGACCCTGAATATCCTATTTGGAAGATGGCATCGCGAAAGACTTCCTGCTCCAAAATAAGACTGAAATTCTGCACCTGCGATGGCTTGAAGTTTGTGTTGACCAGTTGGAGCGCCAGCGGAGCCGGTACATTGGCTTGTACCTCGACTGTCGGGTCTTCAAGGGTGCCGGCGATAGAGTTGCCGCTCGTAACTCCCGGCGGATTTTGACCGAACGCCGACGTAATCTGGAAGGGAACGCGCGTATAACCGACCCCATATCCGGCGTGAATCGAGCTTCGCTTATCGTTGCTCAGGGCATACGCAAACCCAATGCGGGGGGCCGGATGCACCGAGCTATCGTGATAAAAACCGCGCGGGACGCCGGGAGTTGTGTTGAAGACAAGCCCGTTCTCCAGATTGGCGATCGTGCCAGTAGCGGTGATAGGTACCCCAGCCGAATTCGTTTGGAAGTTCCCTCCTGGCAGAACCACCGGTGCAACCGCCGAGTTATATTGCGAAAACTCAAAATTCGACGTTTCGCTCGTCGGTCCACTGAGCCAATCCGGCGAGTAGTAAAAGAATCGAACGCCGGCATTGATGGACAGCCGAGAGGTCGCTTTCCAATCGTCCTGCACATAAAACTCGGTCGAACGATAGTGCGCGGTAAAGTGCGGATCAGAGCTCGGCTGGCTGTATCCGGCATGAAGACCAAGCAGATAGTCAGCCGCACCACTTCCGGTGTAGGTCCCGTTGAAACTGAAACTCCCTTGAGTTGCATCTCCTGAATTTTGATTTTTGATGCCAAAGATATAGAAAGCGCCTGCCTGCAAGCTATGCTTGCCGCGCAGAATACTAATGTCATCGTTGATGATGCCTTCGCCATCGCTTGCATTGATGGGCAGCGGTCCAACGCCGATCGGGTCATATCCTGAGATGCCAATGTTCGGAACCGTATTGGAAGGATTGGCATTGGGATAAAAATAGCCAATCTGTGCGCCTGACGGAATGGGCGCTGCCGAGGCATGGAGGCGCGGCTTGTCAAAGGTCTCGGCAACCGATGCCGTATTGACGATGCTGGATCCGAACGTGGAGGTAAGGCGTACCACCGCGTTCAGGCCGCTGGTAAAGACCGAGTCAGTGATAGCTCCCGCAACGCTGCTGCCCTCATACGTTGAGAACGGATAGAAGTCGTTCGTCTGTTCATACATCACCCGAGCCGTCAGCGCTTCCTTAGGGCTGAACTCATGATCGATTCGATAGTCGTGGTCGATCTGGGAAAACGTAGTGTGATCGGTGTTGATGTAGTTGAACGATGGATTGGAGGCGTTTTCAGTAGGTTGATATTGGTTCAGGATCGTCAGAGCGGTGGAATCGAAGCAGCTCGGGTTCAGTGTCGTTGAAGATGCAATGCAGTTGGTCTTGCCCTGGGCCGCGAGTAGACCCTGGCCCTGTGGAGTCAACGTAAGCCCCCCGGAAGGAAATCCTATACTCCCTGCAAGGTTGCCCGTCCGCATGGCCTTCGTGATGACCCATGTAGTGGCCGTGCTCCCCACTGAATTGGACCACCATTCGTCGGAGGCAAAGAAGAAAGTCTTTTTCTTGCGGTCCCAGTTGTAGACCTTGGGAATTTGCAGCGGACCTCCAAAACTGAAACCAAAGATATTCTGGTGCAGTGCGGTCTTTTGGCCCTGGCTATAGTAGGCGCTCGCGTCCAGTGCATCGTTGCGCAGGTAATCCCAGACCGTCCCATGATAGGTGGAGGTTCCACTCTTCGTGTCCACCAGAATCGTGCTGTTGGAGGCAGTTCCGTAACGCGCGCTGTAGTTCGCCTTCAGGACGGTGAATTCGGCAATGGCATCCATCGACGGCGATATGTTGAGGTTGATGTAGTTTCCGGTGTTCATGTTGTAAACACCATCGATGGAGTAGGTCGTATCGTCCACGCCGGTTCCCCCTATCGACAAAGTCGTCGTCGAATTCAGGCCGCCGCCACTGTATTGGTTGTTTCCATTGGTGTTGTTTACCCCTGGGTTCAAGGTGGCCAATGACTGAAAGTTTCGACCGTTGACGAGCAACGTAGAAATCTCTTTTGAGCCAATGGTGGACGAATCTTCAGAGGTCTCCGTCTTAACTTGCAACGCATCGGATTCCACCGTCACCGACTCATTCACGCTGCCCACGCCCAGTTGGGGCGACACCTCCCTGCGCTGTCCTGGATCCAGATGAATGTTCTGAACCCTTAAAGCTTCAAAGCCGTTTTTCTCGACCACCACCACGTAGTCCCCGCTGGGAATCGCCTCAACCGAATAGAATCCCGAACTGTTCGTGGTCAGCATCTTGTTGACGGCAGTGTTCACATTGGTGATGCGTACTTTGGCATCCGGCAGCGCCGCCCCACTTTTGTCCTGGATCGTCCCAAAGATGGTGCCGGTATCGGCACTTTGGGCAAATAATCCGGGGGTTAGGGCTAGCAGCAACGCGAACATCAATAGATACGAAATTATGGATTTAGCAGTTGATCTCATGGCCTCGAAAATCCTCCCTTTTCGTCGCTCTTTGACAACTTCGTCTTTCCGCAAAGGGAGAATCGCCATGAACCAGCAGACTGCGCTTAACGAGCCCTTTGCACAGCATCAAAATCGTCACGGATTAATTCACTAATGAAATAATTTCTGGAAACGATTTGATTAGCGAAATCCTAGCGTCCAATGTGGGTTTTGGGAAATAAATTCTTTAGAAAAACCATGAAATTCTTATGAGATGCCTAATCGGTTTAGGTTCAATGAGATGCGCCTGAATGTCTCGAAGCGTCTCGACGCAGATTTGCTCCAGTCGCAATGTTTCCGCTCGATTCGGGCTAAGTATGCCCTCGCGAAGAAGACATCTCCGAGGGATAAAGCAGGGCATCCCACTCATAACGGTCTTATCGTCATGAGTGGGATGGCGATGATGCCTGAGCTTGAGAGTGACAATGCTGGGTGAAAGACGCCTGTGGGAGCCCGTACAAACTGCCTCGGCCTATGGAGTTGGTTTCACCTATTGAACCATAGGCGACCCGCCTCCATCACTTCACATGCACCAAGCCTGGGATGGAGAACGCAGGCAAGCTGACCTGCTTGCTATCCTGAGCGCCTACCTTGACGAGAGACAGTGGAGAATCTCCCGTGGCGAGCGCTTTGAACGTGATGGTGAAGACTGTACCCTGTCCGTTGACGCCAGCCGTCTTCGGAGGCCGGGATGCGGAGATCGCCACTAAGCCACTGCCCTCATCACGATGAACCACGGCAACCGCCTGGCCATCCCGGCTAAGCAGCTCTCCTGAATCCACATCGACCAACGAAAGAATCCTGGGATCGAACTTGAGCTGCAGAGGAACCGTGAAGAGGTCGTGAGCATTGCTGGCGCTGACCGTAACCTGGAACGTGGAGCCGACACTTTGCCTCAGGACTTGCGGAACCATCTCGAAGTCGATCGGTGAAGAACCTTCCTGCGAACCTGCGGTTGCGGCCATATTGTCCGGTGAAGCTGGGCGAGATTGGGTGGCTATCTGAGCGATCATGGCTGAAGCAGCATTTGCCGCTGAAGTGGGTTGTGCGGTTGCGGGAGTTTGCTTAAGATCGTCGCCGCCTAAGTCACTCTTGTCGGTTGCACGGAGCTTATTCCGGCTTCCATGTCTCAGTTGGATCTGCTGCGATGTCCCTGTGTCGATGATGCGGGTATTGTCATCGGTCACGATGGACTCGCGCATAATATGGGGAATCAGCAAGAAGACAATTTCATCGGACGTCTGAGTCTTGTCATGACTACTGAAGAAATATTTGAAAAAGGGCAGCTCCCCAAGTCCTGGCGTTCCTGTTATGTTATTCGTGTCTTGCTGCTGCACCAGGCCCGCGAGGAGCGAGGGTTCTCCATCCTTCAACTGAATCACCTGCTGAACAATCCTTTGCCCAAATACGGGCTGGGAGATGCCTCCAACTGATTGCGGGGCTTCCTCTGTTGAGACGTCGATCTTTAGTTTTAGAGAAACCTCGTTATCATTATGGACGGTAGGCGTCATGTCGATGTTCACGCCTACATCCTGGTATGTGAACTGTGTCTGCACGCCTATGCTGCCAAGGCCGGTGGCTGCTCCGGCGTTATAAGATCCCGTAGCAATAGGAACTTTTTGACCAATCTTGAGAGTCGCCGGCTGTCCATCCGTTGCGCGGACACGCGGGTTCTGCAGAATGCGAGTGCCATCATCCGACAACAGCGCATTGAGTTGACCGCCAGAGACAGAGACCGCAAAGTTAGTTGCATTCAGATTGCCTAGAGTATTGAGAGTGAGGCTGGAAACCGGATTGCTGCTACTACTGTTGGAAGAATTGTTACTGCTCGAATTATTAATATTCTGATTGCTGGCTTGTGGCGTTAATCCGAAGCTGGTAGGTAGCGTAATTCCTAAGTTGCGTTCTAGTGTTCGACTAACTTCCAGCACAGCAATATCGACCACTACCTCCGGGCGGGTGCGGTCTAAATCGTGGATGAGCTTATCCGCCAAAGCCAGTTCATCCGGCGTCGCCCGCAGAATAATCGCATTCTGGCTGGCGACTAGATAAATCTTCAGCTCTGGATCGACGAGAAGATTACGCAGCGCAACCAGCACTTCATTGGCATCATTCTGCTGCGATACATTCGTCAGATAGAACGTCTCTACGGCAAGGTCGTCGATATCGTTATGCTTCGCCCTATTATTTTGGGCAACGAAGATTGTGTTGCTCGTTACCGGCGACGAAAACGTTCCCGATACCTTTCCAACAATGCGAAGTGCGTCGGAGAGGGTGACGCTGGTTAGATCGACCGGAATGCGTTTCGAGATATAGTCAGCATCGAAGATGACATTCAACCCTGCCAACTTGCCGATTGCCTGGTAGATGGCCTTGCTGTCTTCCACCATGTGAAGAGTGAGTGGATCGTTGGACGCTGGCTGCAGTTCAACCGGAGAATCCAGCGAGTCGGCATCATGCGTGCCAGATCCTTGCTGCTTCATCTGTGTTTCGAGACCTTGCAGGATTCCAGTGCCGCCCATCGCCTGCGCGGCTGACTTGGAGGCAGAAGTGGCTTTCATCTCCGTACGCAACAACTCTTGCGCTGCAGCTTGATTGGAATTGTCGATGTGCAGCGCGCGAGTGAACTCAGACATCGCTCCATCGCTGTCACCCGATTGCCGAAGAACCCTGCCTCGATCGACATGCGCGTTGGCAGCCTGAAAGCGCATTCGTTCGTAGTGTGTTCGGTAATCAAGGTCGGCCGGCTTCTTCAGGTGCGCTTGCCGGTAGTCTTCGTAAGCCTCGTCGAAATCCTGTCGAGCCTCCGCCGCCTCCCCGCGCTTATCCCACTTCTTGGCCGATTGTGCATGCACTGTAACAATCGTGGATCCACACATCAGCACTAGAACGAAACAACAATATAACGTAGCTCTGCGTGGACGTTTGGAAGGCTGCCCCGTTGGGCCGAGCCACTGCGTGGCGTCGATCGCTGGTGCGGATATTGTGCTCACTGGTTCTCCTGAATGGTGGTGCTCACGTGTCATCCGTGGATGGCTGATCGCTATCTCACAGTGGCCCATGCGTAGTCGTCCCCGATCACGCGCACGAATGCGCGCAAGACAGGAAACATCGTTGTCTCGACAAAGTCGAAGTCGTTGTTATTTCGAAGTTGTGTGCAGTAACACCAGCGAATCCAAACCCATTGCAGGGTAGGAACCCAGGTACTTCTGCTTCCCGTTTGACGCGGGAAAATAGAAACGGTTTACGACGCTATCGGATTGTAGGTATTTTTTATGCGTTAGGCGGGAATTAAATGCTGGATGCCGTGGGAATAAATAATAGTGAGGTGTATCAAGGAATAGAACTTCCTCTCAGTCGCGCCCGAGAAGATTTCTGGATGTGTCACTAAACTTCGCCTGGGTTTTTGCTTTGAAGCGGCGGAGCTTCAGCCCCGCCGTTAAGGCATCGCCATAAAAGCGGCTTCAGCCGCGGAGGGAACGATGTCCGAGGCTACGATCTGCTGTCGCTTAGCCCCAAAGTCGCGACGTATCCCGACCCAGGTCGGAGCCCTGGATTGCGGGCCGTAGGATGCCGAGCCCTGAAGTGGCGACGTATGGGTACCACCACCGATAGATCGACTTTCAAATGCGATTGCCCTGTAGAGGGCGGAATGCTGTGACTACATGGAAGCAACACCCGCTTAAATTCCACCATCTCAAGGACAGAACTCTTCCACTTCGGTTTAACCGTACGGAGAAAGCTGTAAAAGGATCAATCTATGAGAGCAAGCAAGAACATTCTGACTTCGCTGGTATTTGCTGCGATACTCTTCGCGATTCCGTCAACCTCCCTACACGCCCAGCAGGGGCCTCCCCCTCCACCGCCGCCTTATCCTGGATATGGTTCGGAACCCTGGTCCGAACCGCCGCCAGAGCTACAAGGAGTGGAGCGGAAAGGCTTCCATGAAGGCATCGAAGGTGCGCGTAAGGATTATGAGAACCATCGTCCGCCCAGCGTCGAAAACCGTGACGAGTATCGTCATCCCTCTGTTCCGCACCGCGACCGGGATGCCTATCGCGCAGCCTTTCAGCGCGGCTATCAGGTTGGCGTCGAGCACCTGATGCATGGTCTCGCCGGCAGACCCTAGAGCAGAATCCCCATAGGGATACCCAAAGGCCGGGTGCCCACTCATGACGATACGTCCGTCACTTTTAGCGTTTCGTATTCTAAGGCAACCGCGCTTTCCGGCTTCACTTTGATTTCTCTGAGGAGACGCTTTCGTGTCCGAGCCCAATCAGCTCTATCTACAAGTTCGCATTAGCCCTTCACAACTCGAAAAATTCTTTGCAAGCACACCCGGCCCCGCCTCCGAGTTCCCAGATTTTCTGGAGTGGATCGCAGATAAGCGGTACTACGGTCAACCGTTCACCAGCGAAAAATTAGCCCAGATCGGCGGCAACGCCACCGCAAAATCATGGGTAGATAGCTGGACAGCCAGAGACTATCCTCCGTCGATCAACAAATACGAGGAAGAGACTCAGACCTGGACCTTCGCTCTGATAGAGTTCGCAGAGAACTATCTCTACTTCATCGACGCCTTGAACGCCCTGCGAAGAATCACAGACTTTAAAGACATCGACTCAACAGACCATCTCTTGATCTACGGCTACCTGTACGACGCAGGAAGCACTACTGCCGCCCTACAAATCACACCACACAACTCTCGTTTTCTTCCAACAGCTCCGGACGAAGTGATTGCCTCGGCAAACCAGACAATGGATGCGCTCCTTCAACGTGCAGGTGAGCTAAACAGCGACTAAGGAAGCATGATTCGGAGAACTCCTGAATGAGTTGGTCATAACTGGGCCGTCGGCCCTGATCTCCGATCACACAAACAATCCTGCCCCATCGAACGGTGCGACCTAAGCCAAAGAATAGGTCTTCGATATCCGGTCCACGGGTGTTCCATCTTTAAGCGGCACATCGCGCGCGACGGAGTACGTCTTGAAACCCATCTTCTCGTAATACGGGATGCCGCTGTAGTTGTCCGCCCGAATCGTGGCGTTGATCGCAACGAGCCCTAGATTGCGCGCGAAGGCCACCGTACTTTGGAACAGTGCAGTGCCGACGCCAGGCCTCCGCGGCTCTCTTCGAGTGAAGGTTGCGATATTCCCCCAACCCGCAGGCAACTCTGAATCTCTTAGAAGGGATTGGAATCCCAGCGCTTCGCCTGTCAGCGTCTCGGCGATGAAGCAAACAATGCAGTCGCCACCGCTCAGCAAATGATCGTCGAACTCGATCGCACTGAAGGGTGTCTCATATGCGGTCGTTCCTCCGATTGCAATAATCTCGTTCAGGATAAGGCAGAGTGAGACCGCGTCCTCCGGGGTGGCTTGTCTTACTCGAAAACCAATGTCTGTTGTAGTCATTTAGCTCAGTTTATCCGAATCTTTCCCGGTCTCTGAAGGATGCGGCGACTCTCCTTCTACCGGATTAGGGCCAGATTTGAATCCATACTCCCGTAAGGGATTTGTAGCGGATGTTCCAGTACACTCCCATCATTTTTCCCTCGTTGGGGGATGCTCCATCTGGAAGACGACTATGCCGTCAAGGAAGTTACTCCATCGGAGTGTCTGATAGGAATGCCGGAAGATGGCTCCGGGCACTGTCCCCATCGCCGCAAGCTGCGCCGGCCCGACATAGACTGCATCCGATCTGCTTTCTCGCAGGGCTTGCGCTTCCAGCGAATCCGGGGGCGCTGTAGGTTGTTCGCCAACGTCATGGCCTCGCCTGTAAGTCCCTGTAAGAGCTGAAAACCCAAGAGAGAAGGCACGCGCGCCATATTCCTGGTGCACAAAGGAAGCAAAGTTCGTCCCAGTGTGGTCTGCCCATGTTGGGTCTCCCTGCTTGGCTATGTGGACCGTCGCTGCCCAGAGGACGACCTTGTGCCGTTTCAATTGTTGTCGGCGCAGCCACTGGAAGTCCTGGAACATCGACTTATCTCGTGCCACAATCAGTTCCGCATCGGAAGTGAAGTCTCGACTGATCCAACGGTCGGTAGCAGAGATCATCTCCAGCCTTTCCTCTTTGCTGGCGAGATCAACGGTTTTGTCCGCCGTGACAGCGAGCTGCATATCAGAAAGGCATGTAGCGATTTGCGAACGATCCGATGTGGAATAGGGAGCAGCTTCGCTGTAGTCGCTGTAAATCCTGCGATGCAGCGCGAGACCGCAGTCTTGCCTTTGTTGCTGCGGAAGAAGAGCCGTCAACTCGGCGATCATCTCCACATTGGCGTAGTCCTGCCCACGTTCGCCCAACTGATCATCGATACCCCCGAGAGATATCTGCCCGGCCTGTGCCTTTGCCAGAAGAAATGGAACAAGAGGTTGGAACTCCCCATCGAACTTCCACAGCCCACCAATCGCAGAGGAGAGTTGATCCGCGGAAACGGCCAGCCCCGTACGAAGTCGCCTCGCAATGTTGAGGAATTCGTAGTGACTCGCTTCGAACAAAACACTGTCAAACCCGCATTTGTTGACGAGCCGCTCGACCAGCGCAACCTTGAAGGCTTCGGTATGACCGTCTCCGTGCGTGGCACTCTCTCCCAGCATGACAACTTGACGTTGGCATGCATCCCGAGCAACGGCCGTTAGAGCAGTCTCGTCCACAGAATCTGCGGGAACGAAGGCTTTGGCAGGATGGGTAAGGGCGAGACCGAAAAGAATCACAAGTACGACTTCTAAGGAAGGTTTCATCTCAGACAGTATGCGCTGGCGGGTGGAACAACAATGATTAGGGCCTTCAGGCGCGCGGTACAGCTCTTGGATTGCCCCCTTAGATGTGGGATTGCGACGAGCAAGGTTCCTTGCCCGAGTCCTCCGTGCCGACTCAATATATACCGTTCCGCGAACTTCCAGACGCTCATTCATCACTCGCACACCGCTGTCAAGGACGTTTTCAGCAGCGACCCTTATGCTTCTCTCCTCGTTCTAAGAGCTCCTGCACTCTTTGAACCATGGACTCAACCACTGCACCCTTATCCAGGCCGAGAGATTGGATCTCTCCCTGACCGATAGCGTCGAACACCCGCTCCGTCATATACAAATGGATCGCATCTTGCTCACTCGTTCGCGCCGGCAGCGCAAAACGGGTGCGGAGTTCGACAATGAGATCAAGTTGCCGGCGCCTCTGAGCTCGAAAGAACTTCCGTGCTTCAGGGTCGGAAAAAACTAGCTCCATCAGGGAAGCCCGAAGACCTCGCCATTCAGTATGGAACTTAATACTCACATCGACGAGCAGCCTCGCGGTCTCCTCGGCGTTCCGCATCTCGGACAACGTATCACTGATCTCTTTCCACTGGGCAGTTAACCAGCGGTCGTAGGCCGCAAAGAAAATCTCTCGTTTGTCGCGAAAGTGTTTGTAAAACGTTCCGGTCGCATATCCTGCTTCTTTTGCGATGGTGTTGGAATCCGTTCCGTGATATCCGAAACGATTGAATTGGCTTGCGGCTGCTGTAACGAGACGCTCCCGCGTCTGGTCCGGAGAACCGCGACGAGGACGCTTCGCCATTGCTTGTGCTCCTGACTTCCGTGCCATAGGGCTTTCTTGACAACACCTCTTGCTGATGATATCAGTATCACTATTAGTGATGGATTTATCACTAGCGACTGGCGCAGGAGAGAGGAACGTCAAATGAAGTTCTTATTCCCACTCGGAAGGGTGCTTTTCTCATTGATTTTTATTGCCGCCGCCCCGCGGCACTTCACACACGAGGGCATATAGCATGCGGCCCATCTTGGCGTGCCTATTGCTCGAGTGCTCGTCCCCTTATCGGGTGTGCTGGCGCTCGCCGGAGGGATCAGCGTTGCTCTTGGCTACAAGACCCGATGGGGAGCATGGGCTTTGATGGGGTTTCTTATACCGGTCACTCTTTGGATGCATGCCTACTGGACGCTAAGCGATCCGGCGGCCATTCACATTCAGAATGCAATGTTTTCGAAGAACCTCTCTATGCTGGGCGCGGCACTTCTGATCTCTCAATTTGGAGCTGGTCCTTTCAGTATCGATGAACGAAGAGAGCTTGGCTCTTAACCTCTAGTGACAAGTCGCCGGTTCGCAGTTTTGTGCGATCGTTCCTTTCGCAAGGTGGAGTGCTTCTGGAGATGATGGGGAGGAGAGCTACAGTGCAAATAGGGCTCAGAATCGTTGTTATGACATTGATTGCAGTCTTTCTGATTGCAATATTGGTGGGCACAGGAATCCTTGGTGTTGGGCGTACGGTACGCAACACAAACTATCGTTCAGCCGTTGGCGCACAGCAACCGCGCAGGTTGGTTTTATCTGGCGGATTAGAACTTGCGTATTCAGATTCCGGTGGAAACGGCCCCGTTCTCCTATGCGTGCCTGCAATCGGCCACGGAGCCCGGGATTTTGAAGACTTGAGCCGTCGGTTGGCGCCTCAATACCGAGTCTTGGCCCTGGACTTTCCCCAACAAGGAAATTCTGGATCGGATACAGAACCTGCGAGTTCCACTCGCTATACGGAACTCCTTTCGCAGTTCATCGATAAGCTCAACGTGAATTCTGTCGTCCTGATTGGAAATTCAATTGGCGCTGCGACGTCGATACGATATGCGAGCCTGCATCCTCAGCGAGTGAAAGCCATTGTTCTCTGCGATTCGGGTGGTTTAGGAAAGCCCAATCTCATTGCCAAAATATTCATTGGAAGCTTTGTACAGTTCTTCGCCGCCGGACGGCGTGGCGTGTTCTGGTTTCCGTGGGCATTCGATCGGTACTACCGTCATGTACTGATCATGGCGCCAGCGCATGAAGAACGAGATCGGATCATCCGCTCTGCGTATGAGATTGCGTTGCCGCTGGAGCAGGCATGGAGAAGCTTTGCTAAACCTGAAGAGAACCTGCTCCCACTTCTGCCCAGCATCCAGTGCCCAGTCCTTCTGGCATGGACAAAGCAGGATTTCGTAATTCCTCTAAAGTACGCAGAGCCCTCGTTTGGGCTATTTCGAAATCATCGGCTGGAAATCTTTGAAGGTGGCCACGCTGCGTTCCTTGAAGATCCTGATCGTTTCGAACAATGTATCCGGGAATTTCTCAAAGATGCGGAAGGTGGTTCCTAACAACGCTCAAGGCGGGAGGGGAATCCAGATCTCCTCTTGTCCGACAAAAGTTAGTGCGACCCGCCCTTCGGGACTCACGTTGCTCTCCCGATTGTACTTGCAGTTGTTCTTGCCGTTGCTTTTCTTTTTGTCATTCCCGCAGGGAATCTGCTGTTGCCGTTGTTCTTGCGGTTGTCGTTGCTGTTGTTCTTGCTCAGCCCCAAAGATTCTCTCTTGAAGTGCAAGGTATTTTCCGTCCTTAGGTTTTTTTCTCTTTAGGGGTGTGGGAGGGGCGTTTTCTCTTTTTTATGCGGGAAGGAGAGCTGGGAAGAGCTTGTGTCCGTCG
>Ga0185299_10000587_pt1 | contig 93131 bp, 80 predicted proteins | sample PaiPotPPA55metaG_FD_128002 | JGI IMG/M metagenome (GOLD analysis project Ga0185299, IMG submission 128002) | Iron sulfur acid spring bacterial and archeal communities from Banff, Canada, to study Microbial Dark Matter (Phase II) - Paint Pots PPA... ...
CGGTTTAGTTCACTGCACGGTTTCCTCACTTTCGCGGCGAATCGGCTGAGCCTTGATTTTTCGGCTCCTGCCCGCCGCGAAACTAAGGAAACCTTTTACAATCACAACAATTCACGCCCCCCTAAACTCCTGAATCGGCAAGCACAACGCATTCCTGAAAGCATCCCAGCCACCACCTCGCGCGCCATCATACGTGTGTAAAGGCCGTGGCGCGAATTTGTGGCGTAGGCACTCCTGCCTGCTGGACCGGCACTCTTGCCGGTCCGGCGAGCGCAGCTCGCCTGACAAAACAAAAGCGCTATCCGCCCGATCTTTGACAACCTGACGCCGTAGCCTCCTCCCGGCGACACTAGGCGACAGATTTGGCGACAGGTGTCGCCTGCCGCTCCCACAAAGTATCTCCCATTAAATCTGCCAGATAGGCGGCCCAAGCACCCTCCGCTGGCGACAAAAGCGACACAATTACACAAAAAATTTGTAGCCGCGCGCTCTCGGACCTGCAAGTACATGCAAGTACATGAAAACACAGGCCAAATGGGTTTGCTCGTTCAAAACCAATCCCGTGGCGCACCCCCCCCCTGTTACATTAAGACCAGTGCCTCTGGAAATCACGCCACCCTACACCACCGCGCAACTGCTCGATCTCGCCGCTCATCACGAACCCACCACCGCCGCCGACCTCTCGCACCTCGATCTCATCGCCCGCACCATCGCCTCAACCGACGCCGCCCAAGCCGCCGACTTCGCCGAGCAACTGCACGCCCTCCGCACTACCGCCGCCGCCTGGCTCCGCGCCGCCCTGCTCGAAGCCCTCACTCACCACGAAGAAGCCGCCGCCGCGCTCGCCCCCCTCCGCGAAAAAACCACCGGCGAAGAGCGCGCCCTCGTCATGCTCGCCGCCGCCCGCAACCTGCTGCGCGCCGGACATCTCGAACAGGCCTGGAAGCCTCTCGCCGAAGCCGCCAAATCCACTGCCTCCCCGCGCGTCCTGCAAAACGCCGACCGCTTGCTCTCCCAGGCCCGCCGCCAGGTGCCCCCCCCCGGGCGCCGTCAGTGCCGCATCGCCCTGCTCAGCACTTTCACCATTGATTTCCTCGCGCCCATCCTGCGCGCGCAATGCTTCGCCGCCGGCATCGACGCCACCCTCTACATCGGACCCTTCGGCCAGCACGAACAGGAAATCCGCAATCCCGATTCCGGCCTCGCCCGCTTCCGCCCCGATATCATCGTCATCGCCACCGACTGGCGCTCGCTCGGCCTCCGTGACGAAGAAGAATCGCCTGACGCCGCCCTCGCCGAGCGCCTCGCCGCTATCGAATCGCTGTGGCGCATGGCCCGCGAACGCCTGGGCACCGCTGTCATCCAATTCAACTTCGAGCTACCCGCCGCCGATCCGCTCGGCCATCTCAGCGCCGCGCTCCCCGGCGGACGCGGCCATCTCTTGCGCGCCCTCAATCTCGCCCTCTGGGACGCCGCCGCGCACGCGCCAGGCGTCACCATCTTCGATCTCGAACAAACTGCCGCCCGCTTCGGCAAAGACCGCTGGAGCGATCCCGTTATCTGGCACACCGCCAAACAGTACCCCGCCGCCGAGGCCCTGCCGCTGCTCGGCCATCAGCTCACCGCGCTCCTGCGCGCCCTGCTCGGCCTCACGTACAAATGCCTCGCGCTCGATCTCGATGGCGTCCTCTGGGGCGGGGTGATCGGCGAAGACGGACTGCAGGGCATCCAGCTTGGCGGCGGCCCGGCCGGCGAAGCCTACGCCGCCTTTCAACGCTACGTGCAGTCGCTCGCCCGCACCGGCGTGCTGCTCGCTATCTGCTCCAAAAATAACCCCGAAGACGCCCTGCTGCCCTTCCGCCGGCATCCGGAAATGGTGCTGCGCGAGCAGGATATCGCCGTATTCGTCGCCAATTGGAAACCCAAGGAAGAAAACCTGCGCGAGATCGCCGCCACGCTCAACATCGGCCTCGACGCCATCGCCTTCGTCGACGACAACCCCGCCGAGCGCGCCCGCATCCGCCAGAATCTGCCCGAAGTCGAAGTGATCGACCTGCCCGCCGACCCCGCGCTCTACGTCTCCGCCCTGAGCCGCCTCGCGCTGTTCGAAACTCTCGCGATCACCGGCGAAGACCGCGCCCGCGTCGATTCCATTCGCCAGAACGTCGCTCGCCGCACGCTCGAATCATCCGCCGCCGGTGTCGACGATTACCTCGCCCAGCTTGAAATCAAAGTGCAGCTCGCGCCCTGCGACGAGGCCAACCTGCCGCGCGTCGTGCAGCTCATCAACAAAACCAATCAGTTCAATCTCACCACCCGCCGCCGCACCGATGCCGAAGTGCGCGCCCTCCTCGCCGCCGGTGCTTACACCCAAACCATGCGCGCCGCCGACCGCTTCGGCGATAGCGGCCTCACCGGCGTCCTGATCGCCCTCCCCGAAAACGGCCGCCTGCGCATCGACACCTGGCTCATGAGCTGCCGCGTCCTCGGTCGCCGCCTGGATGAAGTAATGTTCGCCGCCCTCGTGCGCTACGCCGCCGCCAACCATTACACCCACATCCGCGGCGAGTACATCCCCTCCGCCAAGAACTCGCAAGTCGCCGATCTCTACCTCCGCCTCGGCTGCACCCCCGCCAGCGCCCAAGGCGACACCCGCTTCTTCCACCGCGACACCGCCACGCCCTTCCCCCCCCCGGCCATGATCGACTGCACGGACGTCACGCAGCGTGCTGGGGCAGCATTTACGGATTGAGGGCTTTACTCTCTGCCGCGCAAAATGGCGGCCATCACCCGCGGACTACGGCTACCATGCATGACGGCAACAACCCACAACGGCTTCTTGTTCGGCTCGTAAGCAATAAGGTAATTGCCCACGGTCGTGAAGCGCAGCGGGCGGCCGGTGAGATCGGGGCGGCGGTGGCCTCGATGCGGAAAAGGAACAAGCGCGGCAACGGCCGCTTCAATAGCATCGATCAGCCGGTCAGCAGCGTCAGGGTTATCCTCTGCGATAAACTCCCAAATGGCGTCAAGGTCAAGCTCTGCTTCCTTGTGGAACGCGTAGCCGATCATCGACGCTCGGCCCGCCGGGCCGCGCTCTTGGCCCGGAGTCGTGCGAACACTTCATCTCCGGGAATGGGTTTCACCCTGCCGCTGGCCAGTTCGTCGTAGCGTCGGTCGAGCATCTGACGGGTCTCGGCTAGATCGTCAAAATAATCCACCAAGGCGTCTTGCAGCAGTTCCTCCGCAGGGCGTCCCGTATCAAGCGCAAGCCGGTCCAGCTTGGCCTGTAGGTCAGGAGTGAAATGGACTTCCATAGCTCTCTTCTAGGATAACCCGTCAGCTCGGAAAGTCGCCGATCTCTACCTGCGCCTCGGCTGGCCCCGCCGGCGCCCAAGGCGACGACCGCTTCTTCCAACCCGATACCGCCACGCCATCCCCCCCCCGGCGATGATCGACTGCGCCGACCTCACCCAGCGTGCCATAGTAGGTAAAGGCGGCAATTCATAATGGCTCAGGGCAAGATTACCCGCGTGGCGCTCACCAACTACAAGAGCATCGCCGCTTGTGATGTGCCCCTTGGCCCATTGACCATTCTGGTGGGCCCCAATGGCGCTGGAAAGAGCAACTTCATCGACGCCCTGCGTTTCTGCCGGGACGCTCTGCGGACTCCTCTGGATCAGGTCTTCGCCAAACGCAATACCAATCTGCACAACTTGCTGCACCGTTCACCGGCAAATCCCGATAGCCTGGAAATGCGTTTCGAGTTTACACTAGGCGATGGCGAGACCACCGGGGCTTACAGCTTCGCCATCGGACGGCAGGCTCCGCGCGGTTTCGAAGTCCGGCAGGAGAAGTGCGTCATCCAGGCCGCCGATGGGCGCACGAGGGTTCTGTTCGAGCTCCAGTCGGGCATGTTCACCCATGCCGTTGGTATGGGCCGCCTAACGTTGCACCCTCCAAGCTCCAACCGGCTGTACTTGGTCAATGCCCTTGATGATCGCGGGTCTCAGGCCGTATATGAGCTGCTCTCGGCCATGGAGTTCTGCACGCCAGATCCAGAGCGGATGCGCCTCGATCTGGACACCACCGGCTCAGCAGACATTCTCGATGAAGACGGCGAAAATATCGCGACTGTGCTGGATAGGCTCAGCCGGACCCAAAAGTACACTAAGGACCGCATTGAAGAATACCTGCAGGCCATCGTGCCTGGGTTGCAACGCGTCGAAGCGCAGGACTTCAAATTTTACAAGTTTCTTAACTTCTACCAGGCTGTAGCCGGTTCGACGAAACCCATCGAGTTTCTGGCGAGCAACATGTCCGACGGAACGCTCCGCGCGCTGGCTCTCCTGGTGGCGTTGTTTCAAAACGCAGGCGGTGATTCTCGGATGCCGCTAATCGGAATCGAAGAGCCGGAAACGGGACTTCACCCAGCGGCAACCGCAGTGCTATTAGACGCTTTACGTGAAGCCAGTGAATCAGTCCAAGTTGTGGTCACCAGCCACAGCTCCGACCTTCTAGACAACAAGGATGTTTCCAGTGACGCCCTACGTGCAGTGTACTGGGAAAACGGAGAGACGCGCATCGTGTCTGTGGATAGCGCTAGTCGATCGGCCCTGCACGATCGGCTCTATACCGCTGGCGAGCTTTTGCGCATGGGGAGTCTGCTACCGGATCGCCGCGAACCAAGTGAAGAAGCTGACAGTAAGGTTCACCTCTCTCACTAATGGCCATCCTACACCTCGCTTGCATCGTCGAGGGTGACGGTGAGGTGTCGGCCGTTCCAGTTTTGTTGCGCCGGATCATTGAGCTCGTGAATCCGGAGGTGTACGCGGATATTAAGCACCCCATCCGGAAGCAGCGGAGCAGCCTCTTGAGGCAGGGAGGGCTTGAGGATGCGATAGCACTCGCGATCATGGAACTTCCCGCAGGCCCAGGAGCTGTTTTAGCGCTTATCGACGCCGATCAGGATTGTCCGAAATCACTTGCCCCCGCGCTCCTGGAGCGCTCCCGCTACACGGCCGGAGGGCGATTGCCGGTCGCTGTTGTACTCGCCAACCACGAATTCGAAAATTGGTTCATTGCCGCAGCCGAGTCCGTCGCAGGCTATAGGGGCTTAAGGCCTGACGTAATCGCCCCCCCGGATCCCGAGTCCATCCGTGGCGCCAAGGAGTGGTTACAAAAGCACATGCTTTCTGGCAAGAAGTACTCGCCGCCGATTGACCAACCGAGGCTGGCCAGCAGGTTCGACCTCAGCGCCGCTCGACGGGCACCGTCGTTCGACAAGCTCTATCGCGAGATGGAGCGCTTCTGTTCCCGCGCCGTGGCAATAACTTAAAGTAAAAGAGAACCCGTGTCCCTCACCGACCAACGCCTCCAACAAATCTTCCGCGAAATCTTCGGAAACGATTCCCTCGCCCTCTCCGACTCCCTCTCCCCCGAAACCCTCCCCGCCTGGGACAGCCTCGCGCAGGTCAATCTCATCATGACCTGCGAACAAGAATTCGGCGTGAAGTTCTCCACCGACGAACAACTCGAAATCCACAGCGTCGCCGCTCTGAAATCCGTGCTCGCCGCCAAAGGAGTCGCGCGCTGATCTCGCCCGTCGCCGAATCCGATCTGCCCGAAGTCGCCCGCTTCCTGCGCGCCGTCTTCTCGCTGCCCGAATCCCACCGCATGTTCCAGCCCGACGTGCTCCACTGGAAATGCTGCGCCCCGCATCCTTTCTGGGAAGGCAGCCGCGGCTACGCCCTCCGCTATAAAGGCGAGCTCGCCGCGTTCGGCTGCCTGGTCCCCTGCGGCTTCCTCACCGGCGCCGCCACCGTCACAAGCTGCTGCGTCATCGACTGGGCCGCCAGTAAAGCGGTCCCCGGCGCCGGCGTCATGCTCTACACCGCAATCCAGCAGCTCACCGGCACCATGATCAACATCGGCGGCACCGATGACGCCCGCGCCGTCCTGCCGCGCATGGGCTTCCGCGTCGACCAGCAACTCGAAATCTACACCCGCGTGCTGCGCCCCTGGCAGCACTTCCGCCAAACCCACCCGCGCGTGCGCGATTGGAAAGCGCCGCTGCGCCTGGCGCGCGATTTCCGCGAACTCGTCCGCGCCGCGCAACGCCTCCAGCCAGCATTGACGCTCCGCCGCATCGATCACTTCGACGCCACCCACGCCGCCATCATGCCCGACCCGCAAGTCACCCGCGCCGTCGTCTGCACTCGTACGCCTGAGTTGCTGAATTATTGTCTGGCCTGCCCCGCCGCCAGAGTGGAAGCCTACCTCTTCGAGCGTGACAACACCCCGGCCGGCTACTGCCTGCTCAGCCGCGTCGGCCATCAATGCCGCATCGCCGACCTGTGGATCCGTTCCGCCAACCAGGACACTTGGGCCGAAGCCTACGCCGCCGCCGCAGCCGCCGCCCAATCGGATCCCCAAACCACCGAAATCCAGGCCGCCGCTTCCCTGCCCCAACAAACCGCCGCCCTCCGCCATGCCGGCTACCGCCTCACCAATCGCGAGCCCCTCTTCGTCCTCGATCCCCAAGCCACCCTCGCCGGCCGCAGTGATCTCGCGATTCATCTCCTCGAAAACGACGCCTGGTACTGGAGCACCACCGGCGCCTGACCGCTTGTGCGCTCCACACCCCCGGCGTATGCTTGTGTATATGTCCCGGATGACAGCGTTGCTCCTGCTTCTCCCCGCAGTCTCGCTCGCCCAGCAGATCGCCATCGGCGGTTACCCCTTGCCTACCGCGCAGGCCGGTCCAGAGGATATTACGTCGGGGCCCGATGGCGCCCTCTGGTTCACAGAAGGCGTAGGTGATAAGATCGGCCGCATCACCACGGCAGGAACCCTCACCGAGTACCCTTTGCCCGGCCCAAATAAAGGGCCTTACACCATCACCACGGGACCCGATGGCGCGCTGTGGTTTACCGAGTACACCGGTAAAAAGATTGGACGTATCACTACCTCCGGCGTGATCAGCGAGTACGCGACGCCGTTTGGCAGCCCGCAGGGGATCACAACCGGGCCCGATGGCGCCCTCTGGTTTACCGAATACACCACCAACAGAATCGGGCGCATCACCACGGCAGGCGTGGCCACTGACTATCTGCTCCCCACCCCGAACAATGACCTGCGGGGATCGCCGCAGGGCCAGACGGCGCACTGTGGTTCACCACGTACAACAGCAATAGGGTCGACCGCATCACCACGGCCGGGGTGGTGACGGATACATATACTCTGCCGACTGCTAACAGCCAACCTGGGGGCATCACGCTGGGGCCCGATGGTGCGCTCTGGTTCACCGAAAGCGCTACCGGTAAGATCGGGCGTATCACCACGGCTGGGGTAATTACCGAATACACAATACCCAGTGCGACATCACCCCAGCCGTCTTGGATTACGACCGGGCCGGACGGAGCGCTGTGGTTCACCGAAAACAACGGGAATATCGGGCGCGTCACCACGGCCGGGGTTATTAGCCAATACGGTATACCGGGTCCCCTGAGCAGCGTTGCGGGGATCACCACTGGGCCGGACGGTGAGATCTGGTTCGCCGAAAGCTCCGTCAACAAGATTAGCGAAGCCGTCTTTGAGACTGCGAATCTGACAGTCAGCCCAGGCAGCAGCTTCTACCATGCCAATCTCACGTTTACGGGAAGCGGATTTGCCCCCAGCGAGAAGGTGCAAATTTACCTCAGCGGCGTCGGCTCGGCAGTTCTGGCAAGCGGCACGACTGATTCGAGCGGCTCGCTTAACGTCACGGCCACTGCACCGCAGTCGCCCTATGGTCCCAGGCTTTTCCTTGGCGTCGGCCAGACCAGTGGAAAGCTAGGGGCCGCCAGCTTCTCAGTTAAGGCGAAACTGATCCTGAATCCAACTTCCGGGCTGCCAGGCAACTCCGTGACTGCCCAGGGGTATGGCTTCGGCTCCTTCGAGCAGGTCAACGTTTTCTGGGACAACCCGCGTACCGCTCTGGGCAAGGTGACCACCAATGTCAACGGCACCTTCAATAGCGGCGCGGCGCTGACCTTCAGCGTGCCTGCCGGAGCGTCTGCTGGCAACAATTCCGTCTTTGGAGTCGGGCAGGTAACCGGCGCTATGGGTAGCGCCCCTTTCAACGTCCAGTAACGTATCTACTCAAATCCGCAGCGCCGCCACCGCGCGCTGAAAGTACAGAGCCTCATGCGTCGGATCCGCCCCAATCCGCCGCAACAGAAACCGCTCCGCGCCTGCGTGATTCAGCCCCGGCTCCGCCGTTACCGCCGTGCGAAAACCCGCCTCGCGCACCGCTTCCACCGCTGCCGCGCCTATATCCACGCTGCGCCCGTTCGGATAGCAGAAATGCGCCACCGGTGCACCCAGTTCGGCCTCGATCCGCGCCTTCGATCCCGCGATCTCCTCGCGCAGCCGTGCCCCCCCCCGCACCGCCGATAAGATCGGATGCGTCATGGTGTGCGCGCCAAACTCCACTCCGCGCGCTGCCAGCCGCCGCACTTCATCCCAGCTTAGCGGCCGATACTCCGGTGGCGCCGCAACAGGCAACTCCACACCCAGCGATCGCGGCGCCTCCCGTACGAACTCCAACCGTTCCGCCTCGCTCATATTCGTCGCCTCGACTACCAGGCGCCGTGCCTCTTCCAATGCCTCCGGCCCGCGCGCGCGCTCGTACGCCCACACCACCTGGTCGAACCATAGCCAACACTTCCCATCCATGAAATCGCTCACCAGAAACACGGTCACCGGAATCCCATATTTCGCGAACACCGGATGCGCCACTTCCAGAAAATCACGGTATCCGTCGTCCACCGTGATCGCGATCGAATAAGGCTCCGGCGCGCGCCGCGAGTCCAACCACTCCGCAACCGCGGACATCGGAATTGGTTTGTAGTATTTGCGAATGTGCGCGCATTGCCGGTCGAGCCCGCCAGCATCCGCGAAACGATGATACATCAGGATGCGCACGCCCTTGCGCTTCATCCACCGCACGGCATCCACGCCGCCCGCGCGATGGAACACGGCTTTAAGCGCTTGCTTCACGCGCTAGGCGATGTTTTCCACCGCCGCGAACGGCAGCACCGCCTGCCCCGCGCGCTTGCGCAACAACCACTTGCCGTACGGTGGAACTTCGTTCTTGGCTATATCCTGCAGGATCAGGTCCGTCACTTCCCGGTCTCGCACATCCGCCGCCATGCGCTCCAACCGGCCTTCCTTGCGCAGCAGTTCGGACTTCTCTTTCCACAGCCCTTGCTTCGCGGGCTCGCCAAGCTGCTCGAACAAACTCTGCGCCATCACATGCCGGAACTCCTCGTATTCCAGAATGATTGCGCGCTCTTCGGCTTCCTGACTCTGCCGCAGCACTGCCCGCTCCCTCTGCCGGAAGCGTTCCTTCGCCGCAGTCTCCATCTGCTCATCGCACAAGCGCCGCCGCGTCGCCGGATCTTTGATGATCTTCACCAGCAACCCCGCCGCGTTCTTCAGATTCTGTCCCGTGCGCTTCTTCTGCCGGCAGATCTCCAGCGCCATCTCACACCAATCGAGCGCTTCCCTTCCCTCGCCCGCCGCGGCGCCCATGTCCAGCGCGCGCGCAACATAGCTCGCCGCTACGTGCGGCAACACGCCATCCTGCTTCATCGCCTGCACGATCTGGGCTGCGCGCTCCAGCGCGTACAACTCTTCCGGCGTCTCGGATGCTTCCGACCACACCGCCGCTTGCTTATACCCGAAGCCCGCCTTCTCCAGCATGCTTTGGCAATGCGCTCTGCTCAGTTCCGGACACACCGCGCTCTGCATCATGAGGCTCTTACGCTCAGGCACGTAAGCTGGGTGCCGGTGCAGTGCGATCCGCCACTCTTCCGCTGAAATCACGTGATATGATCCCAGCACTTGTATCTTGATCAACTGATCGAAAGCCGGCTCCAGTGTTTGCATCAGCCGCGAGAAGTAGTGTGGCGGAGTCAGTATGCCCACATGCTCCATCGCCAGTTTGCGCGCATCCATTACGATCAGGTCCGTCTTCTCGAACGCCACCGCGAAAAAGCGATACAAGTGCTTCGCCGTAATTCCATCCAGTTCCATGTAGCGGCCCGCGTCGAGCACGCGGAAGAATCCGTTGTTGATCGATTGAATCAGCTTATCCGTCCACGTCACGCTGCCCGTGCATCGCCCCGTCTCGCGATCCAGCAGGAAGCTGGCCTCCTGAAACACATTGCTCCACTTCACTTCTTCCTGCCGGTCAGTCGCCGTAAGTGCGCGGAAGCGCAGCGGAATGAAGCGGTCCATCGCCAGCTTCAACCGCTGATAGAACTTCCCATGCACCGAGTTGATGTTCAACATGCGCGCGATCTCGCGCCCTGAGAACGTCACGGTCTTCGCGAAGTTGTTACGGAATGTCAGCACGCCCAGCGCAACGAAGATGTCCAGGTCTTGCTCGGTCGGCAGGCCCAGTTCGTTATTGCCCTGGATCTGCCAGACCACCTCCACTTCGCTGCCATTGGGAAGGATCTTGTTACCTTTGATTTCGATCTTGCCGATGCGCTTGCCGACCCGTCGCTCCAGCACCGCGAACGGGATCGCCGCAAGATTCTCCTCTTCCACCGAGAGGTTCACCAGCGAGGGCTTGGGATTGTTCTTCTGCATCAGTGCGCCTTAGAACAAAATGTGCTTCCTATGTTTTTGTAACACTACGGTGACTTCACTTCCAGTGCTTTACGATCAAACCCACGTTTGCAGGCCATTTTTATTGGGAAGCACACACCAACCAACCATAACCAAGGTTATAGTGCCTCGGCCAGCCTGCGGCTCATTGGTTTACCAAACCATAAGACCATTCCATATACGCCCTCACACAAGAACTATGTGATTGAAAACAATACATTTTGATCATGTGCCGGATCGTAAGCTGCCATGTGCCTGAGCGTAAATGCCGTGTGCCGGGCCGTAAGAACTTTGTAACCTATTCAAAACAGACAAGATACGTTCATGTGCTGGACCGTAAATATGCAAGTCTTGCGTTTTCAGGAGCTTGCCAAGTGTAACCAGCGCTTGACCCTGCCCGATTTACGATCAAGCACACGATTTATGCAGCTTCCTTACGCTCAGTCCCGCGCTCTGCTCGCCGCGCTTACGCTCAAGCACACGCCGCCCAGCAGCCTTTTACGGGGAGTCTCACGCCTCCGAATCGAGGCTTCCGTGGGTTTGATCGTAAGCGCTACACCAACTCTTCCCACACGCCCGCCAACTCCAGTACAAACCCGGCGACCGGCCCCTCACCGATCACTCGTTGCGCATCCACCACCTTCTCAGGCTCCTGCCCAGGCCGATAGATGTACACCGTGCGATGATCCGCATCGATCAACCATCCTAGCTGTGCACCATTCTCCATCCACTCCTGCATCTTCGCCTTGGCTCGCTTGAGCCGGTCAGATGGCGACATCAACTCCACAACGAAATCAGGGCATAGCTTTATGAATCTTCGCCGTTGACCTCTCGTTACGGCAGTGAGCCTGGACCGCAAAATCCAGGAGGCGTCCGGCGAGCGTGCAGCACCACTGGGTAGAATAAATGCAGCGGTTGCATCAAACGCCCGCCCCCTCCCGTCCTCTTCCGTCCAGATGCCTAACTTCACGGCCAGCCTGGCGTTTCTGAAACTGCTCTCATCTCCTGCTGGCGGCATGATAACGATGTCTCCTTCCGCCGTTCGCTCAATACGCAAGTCTGGGTTGATCGTGCAGAACTGGTAATACTCGTCGTCGGTCATCCCCCGCTCCCAATTGATGACCCTCGGCCATTCTAGTTCGGCATGTTCGATGAGCACTTGCATGCTTCCAGAATACTCCCTTGTTCCAACTCCCGAAACCAAAGCTCCAACACCAGCAGCGACCACAGCCACGTCGCATTATCCCGCCGCCCGCTCTCATGCTCCGCGATCATCCGCCGCACAAACTCCGGCGACACAATCCCGCGCCCCAGAAACGCCGCGCTCTCCAGATGATCCCGCAGAAATTCCCGTAGCGCCCCGCGAAACCAGATCGCCAGCGGCACGCCGAAACCCATCTTCGCCCGCGTCAGCAGCGGCGCCGGCAGCCGATCCCCTACCGCCCGCAGGAAAATATACTTGCCCTTGCCCTCACGAATCTTCCACGCATGCGGAATCGCCGCCGCCATCTCGCCCAACTCATGATCCAGCACCGGACACCGCACTTCCAGCGAATTCGCCATCGACATCCGGTCTACCTTCACCAGCATGTCCCCCGGCAAATTCTGCGTGGTCTCGAAGTACAGCGCCTGCGCCAGCAGATCCGCATCGCCCGGCAGCAAAAAATCCGCCATCGCCCGCGTCAGGTACGCGTTATCCGCCGGCAGCATCCACTCCGGCTCGAGCAGCGCCTGCCGCATCAGCCGCGGCGCGAAGTTGCTCTCGAAATACCGCTCGAGCGCCGTCGCGCACCCTGCCATGTGCAGATAATTCTTCCCGTACGCCGCGTACGGCAGCCGATCCGCCGTCCACGATAGGAAGCTGCGTACCGCCCGCGGCAGCCGGTCGAACCGCCGCAGCTTCTCCAACGCCTGAAACCGGTCGTATCCCGCGAACAATTCATCGCCGCCATCCCCGCTCAGCGCGACTTTCACGTGCCGCGCCGCGAATTCCGAAACAATAAACGTGGGAATTGCCGACGAGTCCCCAAACGGCTCGTCAAAATGCCGCACCAAGCGCGATACCAGATCCACCGCATCCGGCCGCACTACGATCTCATGATGCTCCGTCCGGTATTGCCGCGCCACCAGCGCCGCGTACTCCAGCTCGTTGTACGCGCTCTCTTCAAACCCGATCGAAAACGTGCGCACCGGATCCGGCGATTGCTGCGCCATGGACGCCACCACCGAGCTCGAATCAATCCCGCCGCTCAAAAACGCGCCCAGCGGCACGTCCGCGATCATCCTGATGCGCACCGATTCGTCGAACTTGTCCCGCAAGCGGGCGCACACTGCCGCCTCATCGAAATCCGCGGGCGTCTCCGCCACCGGCCGCGGAAACTGCCAGTAGCGCCCCTGCCGCACCGTGCCGTCCGCATCGTACGTCAGCCACCCGCCCGCCGGCAGCTTCCGCACCGCTTGAAAACAACTGCGCGGCTCCGGAATGTAGGTGAATTGGAAAAACAGCCGCAGCGCCTCCGCGTCGATCTCCGCCGGCACGCCCGCCACCCGCAGGCATTTCAATTCGCTCGCGAAGTACAGCCCCTGCGGCAGCACGGCGTAATAAAGCGGCTTCTTGCCGAACCGATCGCGCGCCAGAAACAGCCGCCGCCGCCGCGCATCCCAGATCGCATAGGCGAACATGCCGCGCAACCGCGCCAGGCCCGCCTCGCCCTCCTGCTCATACAAATGCACCAGCGCTTCCGTGTCGCTATTGGTCGCGAAACGATGCCCGCGCGCGATCAGCCCGCTGCGCAATTCCTGGTAATTGTAGATCTCGCCATTGAAGACCACCCAAACGGATGCATCCTCATTGGCCATGGGCTGATGCCCGGTGCTGAGATCGATGATGCTGAGCCGCCGCATCCCCAGCCCGCATCCGCCATCGATGTGATACCCCTCATCGTCCGGCCCGCGATGCCGGATCTGGTCGCACATCGCGCGCACCGCGGACACCTCTGCCTGCCCCTCGCGCAAGTAGAATCCGGCAATTCCGCACATCCTGCCTTAACTGTACCATTCGCCCGCCGCGCCGCCGAACCGCGAGCGTTAGCGACCGGTCTGCCCTGCTAACCCGCGCCTGCGGCGGTCCAGTTCAGCGTCCGTCCAGCCCAGCGCCCGCTGCAGCCACTCTGGAAAGCTCTCTGCAAGGCGAACAATGCGGCCATGCCTCGCTTCTAAAACGAGAGTAGGCCAACCTTCAATTTGAGAGTTGTCGAAGATCCAAATGACCTCGATCCCACTCTTCTCCGGGATTAACGTCAGCGGCAGATTGCCCAGGCTGCTCGCATGGATACGCCGCAGCGTCGTCTCGCTCGCCGAGTGGCCCCCTCTTGCGGCACGCCGCCTCACGCGCTCGATGTGATGCTCTACGGTGTCCAGAGCCACGTACCGCATCGACACCCTAAAACCGTTGTCGCGGGCGAGCCTGGCTTGCTCGAACGCAATCGTCTCCAGCGCGAAAGACGTACCGGCACGAATGTTCATGTGAACAAACGCCTCGAAGTCGCGGTTAACAATCGCACGGACAGCCAGCGGAATGCTTTCGTACGATCCGGCGTTCAATTCCGCCGCGCGGTCATCCGCATTGAAAGCCCGATCGGCGAAATCCAACAGCGGAAATAGGGAGGACTTCCCACCTCCCGGCGGTCCGGCAACGATAAACATCCGGCGAGCGGCCATTTACCCGCCGAAGTCGCGCTCCGAGCCTTCCTGCATATCGGGTGGGAGTTCCTTCACCAGCAAGTTGCCCTGCGCATCCATCAAGCCGCGCCGGCGTAATTCGTCGCCTTCGGCCCGCACCCGCTCCATCCCAGCCGTGATCATCTGATCGTGGAGCGCATCCATTTCGCGCTCGTCATCGAGATCCACGTTTTCGATAGTGAGTCGCTTTGCAATAGGCATGGTCTACCTCAGCTACTCCTATTTTACAACCAAAAGGCGACTCGCCCCCGCGCCCCCCCCTTACCAAAACGCCAGCGGCACGTTCCCCGGACTAAACTCGAACCCGAACGTCACTCGCGTCTCCGTGTGCAGCCCTTTTCCCAATTCCCGCGTCACGCCCCCCCCCCGTACGAGTCGAAGGCGCGTTGCGTCTGCGCCAGCGTGCTCAACCGGCTATAAACCCCATTCACGCCATCATGCGGTACAACAGATCCCCCGACGTGCTCGCGTAGAATACCCGGTTATAAAAACAGGTCGTTTTGCGAAGTCTGCAGATAGTTGTTATCCGATCAGCCCCACCCGGCATGCAGCTCGCGTACCGCGTCACTCCTAAATCCTCACCCCGTAGCAAGGCTGATCCTTCGTTAGAAAGGTCTTTGGCAGCGCTCCCTCGCCAACCAGCTTGAAAGAGCCAAAGTCTTTGCACCATGCCGACTCCGGCACCTCAGGTTTGGTATTGATCCTGGCCAGCAATGCCGCCAGATCTTACGCGGTGATCTGCCGCACTCGCACCCTGTCCAGCATGTGCTCTCGCACAGGCTCGGGGAGAGCTGTCCAATTAATGCGCGCCACGGACCTACGACCCAAATAATTCTTGGGAAATCTCCCGGCGCAGCCGCTCTACTTCGGCCGGATCATCGGATTCCTGATACCGCTCCACCCTACGCTCAAACTGTCGAAGGTACAGGTCCGCTAACGCATCGATCAAGCGTGCGGCGGACGAGTGCCCGAGCATACTGGTGAAGCCCTCGGGAGATTTCAACTCCTGGACCGCCTCCGTGAGCGCCCGCTCATCGAGCCCCTGCACCACTGCGACGATATTGGCGATTGGAATCTCCACCGAGCCCCTCGCCCGGTTCGTCGCGCCGATACTGCGCACGGTTGGGCCGAACCTGACGGCCAGACGCTCGACTTCCTCGCTTAGAAAGCGTAATCGACTGCGTGTGCTCCAACTCTTCCAAAAATTGAACCAGTGTCAGCATTACACCCTACCTCATCACCACCCATCACCGGGCGCCCAAGCCGCCCCCTACCAAAACGCCAGCGGCACGTTCCCCGGACTATACTCGAACCCGAACGTCACCCGCGTCTCCGTGTGCAGATAAAAATTGGCCACGTTATACCGCCGCACATCCAGCCGCGTCACTGCGTGCAGCCCTTTTCCCAATTCCCGCGTCACGCCTACGCCCCCCCCGTACGAGTCGAAGGCGCGCAGCGCTTGCGCCAGCGTGCTCAGCCGGCTATACACTCCATTCACGCCAAAGTTCCAGTAGCGTATGCCGGTATAGTGGTACTGGGCGTCCCCACCCTGCGACCGCGAGGTGAGATACACTCCATTGCCCGGCGTCACTCCGTTGGTGTAACTCGCCGAGAACTGCCCCCGCTGAAATTCATTGATCAGCCGCACCGACACATCCGGCGTGTAGTTGAGATGATACGCCGCCTGTATGCCCACCGTCTCGCCAATCAGCACTGCCACCGCCGGATCGATCGGCACTTGCTCGAGGTTGGTGGTCTCCACCCGCGCCCCGCCCACGCGCGCCGATACTTGCATGTGACGCGTGAGCTGCCGGCTGAAGTTCAAACCCACCGAGTGAATGTTGCTGCTGCCAAACTGCCCCGTGAAATCCAGATGGTTGAAGCGGTAATCCAGTCCCACCGTGGTGTGCCGCGTCACGCGGTACTCCATATCCGCGTGCGCCGCCGAGGACGTCACCCCGTATAGCGCGCTCGCCCGCCGCCGCACCACATCGCCTTCCCCACCAAAACGCACCGACAGCCGCGCGGTCATGCGGTACAGCAGGTCCCCCGACGTGCTGACGTAGAATACCGGGTTATAGAACAGGTCGTTTTGCGGAGTCTGCAGATAGTTGTTATCGACCAGCCCCACCCCGTTCGGCTGCGGAACATTAAACGAATACGTCCCGGCCTGCGTGCGCAGCGTGATTTCCACGTGCTTGCTCAGTTGGTGCGTCAGCACCAGCGCCAAAAGCTGATCGGTGCCGTCGTACACACTCTGCGTGTAGTGCCGGAAATTCCCCGCATAGTTCAACGCCAGCGTGGTGCGCTTCCAGTTGCGGTAAACGTAAGCGCCCAGGTTCAACTCCACCCCTTCTTCATCGGTGAAAGGGATCGCGCCCGTGGAAGTCACCGACACCGGCACTACGCCGCTATCGTAAACTCCGTTCAAGCCAATGTAAGGCCGGAAAGAAATCGGCGCCGACGACTGCCCGAGCGGATTCTCCCCTCGGCTCAGAATCGCCGGCCCCCCATACTCCGCTTCCGCCGGTTGGTCTTCGGTCTGCGCCATCAGCCCGATCGCCGCGCAGCCTAGTAACAGCGCTATCCGCAAAAAAAGCAAAGAAACCTCCGAAGCTGCAAAATTTAAGTGCCAAACCACCAAGCGTTCTTCTTCACTCTGACGCGCCCGGCGCGCCCCTGTCAAGCGGTTGAAAGTTGACATGCACCCGCGCCCTGCGACACCATCAAGAGTAACGGAGGTATGCGTTGAACTCTCTGCTCTGGCTAGGACTCAGAGCATTTTTGATCGCGCTCGTGGTCACGCCCATCAGCCGGGACGTGTTCCGCTCCTACGGCGTCGTCGACCGCCCGGATGCCAAGCGCAAGGTCCACCGCTATCCCATTCCCCGCGTCGGCGGCCTCGCCATCGCCATTTCTTACCTGGTCGCCTACGTCGTCGTCCGCCCCGATGAAGGCAGCCCGCTCGCCCAACAACTCTCGCTCGTCTGGCGCTTGCTCCCCGGCGCCGCTTTGGCCTTCGCCGTCGGCATGCTCGATGATCTGTTCAATCTGCGCGCCTGGTGGAAACTCGTCGGCCAGCTTGGCGCCGCCGGCCTGGCCTGCTGGAGCGGCGTCCGCATCCTCTCCATCGCCGGCGCTTCCACCGAAGCCTGGTGGAACCTGCCCCTCACCATGCTTTGGCTGCTGGTCTGCATGAACGCCTTCAACCTGGTCGATGGCCTCGATGGACTCGCCGCCGGCGTCGGCCTCTTCGCTACCCTCACCGTCTTCGCCGCCGCCTTGATGGCCCACAGCATGCCGCTCGCCGTCGCGACTTTTCCCCTCGCCGGCGCCCTCCTCGGGTTCCTCTGCTACAACTTCAACCCCGCCACCATCTTCCTCGGTGATTCCGGCAGCCTTCTCATCGGCTACCTGCTCGGCTGCTACGCCGTCATCTGGAGCAATAAATCCGCCACTCTGCTCGGCATGACCGCGCCCCTCATGGCCCTCTCCATTCCCCTGCTCGACGTGGCCCTCGCCATCGTGCGCCGCTTCCTCCGCCGCCAGCCTATCTTTACCGCCGACCGCGGCCACATCCATCACCGCCTGCTCGACCGCGGCCTCCACCCGCGCAAGGTCGTCCTCGTACTCTACGCCCTCTGCGGACTCGCCGCCGCTTTCTCGCTATTGCAAGGCTTGCTGCACAGTCTCACCGGCGCGCTCATCATACTGTTCGGCGTCTTCATCGTGCTCGGCATCCAGTACCTCGGCTACGCTGAGTTCGATCTCGCCGGCAAACTCCTGTTCAGCGGCGAGTTCCAGCGCACCGTCGGCGCCCAGATCGAACTGCGCAAGTTCCGCGCCACCCTGGCCGTCGCCGACTCCCCCGCCGCCTGCTGGGAAGTCATCCGCGAGGCACTCGCCAAATTCGGATTCCAGCAGGCCCGCCTCTGTATCTCGGGCGAAGTCTTCGAGTACTCCGGCGTCGAGCCCGAAGTTCCCGGCTGGACCATCCGCGTGCCCCTCTCCAACGGCGGCTACGCCAACCTCACCCGCGCCTTCGAATCCAACGTGCTCCCTATGACCGTCGCGCCGTTTGTCGACGTCCTCCGCCAAAGCCTCAACCAAAAATTCCCCGAGGCCACCGCAGCCGAATCTGCCCCCGCCGCCGTCACTCTAGCCGGCGAATAACGTGGCGCAGGCACTCCGCGCCGGTGAAATCAAGAGACAATCCTACGCCGGTCCCGAGCGGCATGAATGATCCTCAGTATGTGCACGATCTCCTGCTCGACACTGTACACGATGATATAAGGCATGGGTATCATGACAAGCTCCCGCGTGCCCTCGTGCTGCCCGATACGGCCGCGGTGAGGGAACCGCTTCAGCGAGCGCGCCGCATTTGTACAGTTTCCGAACGGTGGGTTCAGCCAGCGAAGGATGCCGCTCACGGAGATAGTCGTGAATATCTTCCAGGTCATCAGCGGCGGCGGGTGCCCAGCGAATGCGCCTCAAGGCCGCAGCATCCGCTCCACACGGGCATCCATCTCTTCTTCTTCGATGAATTCACCCCGTGCGATCTGGTCGATCCCGACCTGCACCTGCTCTTGGAACCACTCACTATGTGCCAGCCAGCGAGCCACAGCTTCTTGCACCAAGTCGTCCGTTCCGCGTCCCGTCTTGAGAGCAAGCTCGGTCAGTTGCGCTTCCTGACTTTCCGGCAAATGCACTTCCATCGCTTTTTAGCGTACGCGTGCGGCATCGCACGTGTCAAGGGCGGACACACCGACCGCCCGGCGCGTCATATCCGATTCCACAGAATCTTCGCCATGTCACGACGCCGTGGAGAATGGCAACGATTTCGAGTGGCTGCGTCTCAGGGCGGTAGACAATCAAATACGAATACACGCCAAAGAATCGCACATCAGCAGAGGTCAAAGCGCGTCGCCAGGTTAGCGATTTCTTCGCTGCTTTCCTCTCGGAAGTAACGCCAGATTGCAACGAGGTCGCGGGCAGCCTGAGGCGCAAAGGTATAGCGCCGCCTCATTCAGGCTGAGCCTTCAGTCGCGCAAGAAAATCGTCAAGCTGGTCTTCTGGAATGCCCTCGCCCCGCTCCAGTTCTTCCATGCCGGTGCGAATCTGCGCATCGATGGCTTGCAGGTTGGCTGTCAGCCACTCGTCCTGCTCATGCAGCAAAACCCTGGCCCCCGGCCCCCGACCCCAGCCCCGCCGCGCGCCAGCGCGCCACGCTACTCCTGCCGCAACACCACATTCGGATCCAAATGCGCCGCCCGCCACGCCGGGATATACGCGCCCAGCCCTGCCGCGGCCAGCAGGCTCAACGCCACCAATCTTAACAGGCTCCAACTGAACGACCGCGCCGATACCAACTGCAGGAGCGGCTTGCTCGCCAGCAGCCACAGCACCACGCCGACCGCCACCCCGGTTACCGCCCAGCACCAGCCCCTGCTTCAGCATCATAACCGTCACGCCCGTGCGATCCGCGCCAATCGCCATGCGAATCCCGATCTCCCGCTGCCGCAACCCGACCGAATACGTCATCAGCCCGTACAGCCCCAGCAGCGCCAGCACCAAGCCCAGCACGCCCAGCCCGCCGATGGTCCCCAGCAGCACGTCGAAGATCTTCCTTGTGCACAGCTCGAACACTTCTTCCATACGCATGCCGATCACGGGCTGCCGCGCATCCGGCGACCGCCGCGACGGTCTGCGGCACTCGCATGCGGGCCCCTTCGGGGCGCTAATAGGTGGCAGTTCCTGAACTGCGGCGCAGACAGCGAGACCACCATTGGCTCTGCGGGCAGCGTTCAATCATTGCAGGGGTGCTATCCTGGCGGACCCTCGCTGGGCATCCACAGACCGCCGCTATCATGTGAGCTTGGCTTTTGAGCAGCTTCAGCCTGATACGAACTTCTCGCCTCGAAGTCATTGTCTGCCGCGCTTAGAACAGCCAGTGGGTCAGCGACGGATGGAGGCGTGTGGTCCTCCTCTGCCGATCCTGAAGGCGCCGCATCCTTTGTCGGCGGGATCGCCGGGTTGAAGATTTGGCAGCTCTCCCAGATGAGGAGTACGGCGATGACGCCCTCCACAGCCACATATTGGCGGGGCGAGAAAGCGCTGGCCGCTGCAAGATAGTGACCCGTTCGCGGTATTCGGGCAACCTGTCCTGGAGTACAGCCCCATTTGCGCTGAGATCAAACGAATACAGGCCCGCCCATCGGGCATGCTCATGATGGCCGGGAGGCCGTCCCCTTACTTCTTCTCCGACCGGAACTTCGCCCACGCCAACTGCGATTTGCCTACCTCGAACAACAGCTTCAGCGCATTCACCTTCTCCGGCGGCACTAACTCACCCGCCAGAAATTGGCGTAACGCCTCCGAGCGCCGCAGCTTGCCCGACGATGTTCGTGGCAAGGTGCCCGGCTCCAGCAGTTCCACGTCGCGCGGCTTCAGCGAGAGCCCTTGCAGAATTCGGCTGCTGATATCGGCAATGACTTCAGGCTCCGCGCGCTTCGCCCGCGGGTCCTTCTCCGCCAGGATAATCAACTGCTCGCCTTCGTGCTCCACCATAGTCGAGACTGCCACCGCGCAGCCCTTGCGCACGCCTTCCACATCCAGCAGCAGCTCTTCCATCTCTTGCGGCGCGTAATTCCGCCCGCGAATGATAATCAGGTCTTTGGCGCGCCCGGCGATATATAACTCGCCTTCATTGAAGAAACCTAAGTCGCCGGTATCCATCCACTCGCCATGAATCATGTTAGCGGTAAGTTCCGGGCTCTCCCAATATCCCTTAGTGATCGACGGTCCTTTCACCCAGATGCGGCCGACCTGGTTCTCGGGCGCCACCTGATCCTGATCGTCGCGTATAGTCACTTCGACGCCCGGTAATGCGCGTCCCACAGAAACAATCTTGCGGCCTTCGCCGAGATGCGCCGTGCCGCCATTCCACAAGCCTTCGCGGCTGAATTCAGTAAACTTCGGCAGATCGTCGAGCTCGGTGAACGTCACACCCAGTCCGGCTTCCGCGAGTCCGTAAACCGGTGTCATCCCGGTAGGCTTAAAGCCCCAACGCGCAAAGCGCTCGGTGAAGCGCTGTATGCCATCCTGCTCGATCGGCTCGGCGCCGTTCAATGCCGCGCGCCAGCGCGAGAGGTCCACGCCCTCCATCTCTTCGTCTTTGATCTTGGTTGCGCACAAGCTATAAGCGAAATGCGGCGCGGGCGAGATAGCCGACTTATATTTCGATAGAGTCCGCAGCCAGATCGCCGGCTTCGCCAAGAAGGTATCCGGACCCATGTAAGTCACGGTGCCGGGATAGTACATACCCAGATACACGCAACCTACCAGACCCATGTCATGATAGAGCGGCAGCCAGCAGACACAGCCGTTGTCGATCTCATCTTCGCCACGATAGGCCAGGCACTGCTGCATCATGGTCAGATTGGCGAGTAAGTTGGTGTGAGTCACCATCACGGCTTTAGGCTCGACGGTGGTGCCTGAAGAGAATTGCAAGAAAGCCGGCTGATCCGGGTCTACATCCACCGGCTGCCAATGGGAGGCGCCGGTCTGCAGATCCTTTACTTCCAGCACTTCCTGCAGGGACTGCACGCCCACCACGCCGGGGCCTAGCAGACGCCGTATGCGGTTTTCGGTAATTAAAAATCGCGCGCCGATTTTGGCGAGCATCTTGCGCATGCGCGTGAAGTATTCGTCGAGCTTGCCCAGCCGGAACGGCGGATACAGTGCCGCCGGAATGCCGCCGGCAAGCTGCACGCCCAGCAGCGCATCGAAGAACTCGATGGAAGTCGAAAGGATCAGCGCCACGCGGTCGCCGCGTTGCAATCCCTGCGCCTGCAAGGCCGCCGCCGCTTTCTGCGCGCGGTGCAGCACATCCTGATACGGATAGAAAGTCGCCTCCTCATTGGGCGCCACGAAGCGCGCACCCCAACGGGTGCAGGTTTCCAGATTCGTCACGATCTCAGGCACCGTCGTGCCTTTGAGCGTCAGTACGCTGCTACTCATGCCTGCTGCTCCTGGGGGCACGCCCGGCTGGCGATCATCTGTACCAGGTCGTTTACAGTGACCAGGCTCTGCCATTGCTCCAAGCCGAAAGCGCAGCCGAAATCCTGCTCGATGGTGGTCACCAGCACTACCTGCGCCAGCGAATCAAGCTGCAGCGCCTCCATCAAGGGGGCATCCGGGCCGATGGCCGTGATTTGCTCCGGCGTCAGATTTAACTGCTCGTGGGCGATTTTCTTCAGATGCTCCAATATCGTTTCTTCATTCCATTTGACGAGTGTGGGTTCGGCCATGGGCCTCCTTATCGGTTATCAACGGGCGGCATGCATTTCCTGAGCCTGCGCGGGCGGCGGGATGATCAGCGGGTCTTCCTGCTGGTACATCTGTTGAATCCAGCCGGCGTATTTACGCTCGAGCACGGAGCGCCGCACCTTCTGGGTGGGAGTCACTAACTCGGTATCCAGTAAAGCTTCCTCATGCATAAAGCAGAATCGTTTGGCCCGCTCGAAATTGGATAGCTCCGTCTGGAAGGTATCCAGCTCCTTGCGGAATAGAGTCACTACCAGCTCAGACAGCAGCATCTCCTGGTGACTCGAAAACTTCAGTCCGTGGTGCGCGGCGGTCTCCGTCACGTTCGGCAGATGTGGAATAATCATGGCACTGACAAACTTGCAGCCGTGCCCCACAATCAGCACTTGCTGAATATAGGGACTGCGCTGCAGCGCATGTTCCAGCGCCGCGCAGGAGACATTCTTGCCGTTCGACAGCACCAGAATTTCCTTACGCCGGCCGGTGATGGTGAGATTGCCCTGCGGGTCGATGCGGCCCAGATCGCCGGTATGCATCCAGCCGTCCGCCGTGAGCACCTGGCGCGTGGCTTCGGGGTCTTTGTAATAGCCGAGCATGACGTGCAGGCCGCGGGTCAGAACTTCGTTGTCCTCGCTGAGCCGCATTTCCACGCCTTCCAAGGCCGTGCCCACCGAGCCGACCTTTTCATGCGTGTATTCATTGAGGGTGATGACCGGTGATGTTTCCGTCATGCCGTAGCCTTGCAGCACGTCGAAACCGGCCGCGCGGAAAAACAGCTCGATGTCCGGATTGAGCCATGCCCCGCCGGAAATCAGATACCTCAGCCCGCCCAACTTACGCCGCACCTTGGGAAAGACCAGCAGGTTGGCGAGCGGCGCCAGTAGCTTGGCTGAAAATGGCGCGGCGTCACCCAAGAGGCGCTCGCGCGTGCGCGTCAGGGCGGCCTTGAGCAGACCGTGCGCGATGGCGCGCCGCGGGCCGGTCAGCAGAGCCATCTCTGCCTCGACGGCTTCCTGCACCTTCTCCAAAATCCGCGGCACCACGCCCATGATCTCCGGATGGTGCGCCGGCAGCAATACCTTCAGCTCGTGCGGATCGCCGTAGGCGATCGGAATACCTTTGTAGAAATAGCCATAGGTCAGCACGCGCTCGAGCACGTGCGGCAACGGCAGCACCGAGAGCGCCTGCTTAGCGGTCTGCGAGAGCACCCGTTTCAGGCTGCCCTGCAGATCGAAGGTGATGTTGCGATGCGAGAGCATCACACCCTTGGGTGTGCCGGTGGTGCCCGACGTATAGACGATGGTGGCCAGCTTATCGGGATCAACAGTCAGCGCTTCGGCGCGTATGCTCTCGACCGCCGGACCGTCGAAAACCGGCGCTTCGGCCATGATGCGAGGCAGGGAAGTGTGCGGCCCCGGCATCTCTTCCATACCGATGACGGTTTCGACCTCCGGCAGCTCCGGCAGCAACTCGTCCAGAATGCCCCATTGCCGCTCGCCCGCCACGATGACCAGCCGGGTGCCGCTATGCTGCAACTGGTAAGCGATCTGCGCCGGCGACAGTGTGTTATAAATCGGCACCAACACCATCTGCGCAAGTTGGATGGCGAAATCGGCGATGTGCCATTCCGGCCTGTTCTCCGAGAAGACCGCCACCCGGTCGCCCGGCTTCAGCCCCGCTTCCAGCAAGTACCGCCGCAGGGCGAAGACCGCCCGCGAGAAGCGCTCGGTGGACCAGACCTCCATGCGGCCGCGGTTGACATAGCTCAGCAGGCGGCCGAAGCGGTAGTTATCCAGGTGATGAAAGAAAAGATGGTTCAGCGTGGTAACGCCGTCGTTCGGTTGCATGTGGGCTTTACCTCAGGGCTCGACCGGAGGGTGGAGTCCTCTGACCGTAACACGAAATCCATAGTGGAATCAAGGGTATGGAGGGGGTTCAGGGGTGCTGCGGGTACCGGCAGAGTACTAGGGAGCGCAGTCCGGCGACCATATGCCATAATCGGTAGATCTTCCTGCAGAAGCTGGAACGAGCGGGTTCTCGTCGCGAAGCACTTGAGCTTCAAAACGAGAAAGCCCGGGGATTGCGCCCGGGCCTTCCAGTGGAAGCAGAAAGGAGGATCTGCTTATGATTCTCATGCTGGTGATCCGGCTCGCTTTCGTGGGCCGGGTCTCGGCGTTGATCGTTTGGCACCGTAAGGGCCAGCGGTAACGTCGCGGCGGGATCGGCACCCCTATGCCGGTCCCGCTACCAGCATCATACCAGCTTTTTCGGCGTGTGGGATACGGTCCCGGGTCCGCTAGTCCCGCCCCTCACCGCTCCGTTGTGTTCAGGATGATCCACACGGTATCGTTCGGGCCGGTTGCCGCCAGATCCAGCCTGCCGTCGCCGTTGAAGTCGCCCGCTGCAATGCCTGCGCTGCCAATCGGGAACTGCTGCTTCTCCACCGTAAAATGCCCTCCACCGGCGCCCAGAACAATTTCCGAAAACCCAGTGAGAAACGCATTGTACTCGGCCCCGCCCACCAGGTCGACCAAGCCGTTGCCGCTGAAATCGCCCGCCAGCAGCGTAGGCGTCAGCATCTGTGCATTCACCGTGACGGGCGCAGAGAAGGTTCCATCTCCGTGGCCGAAATAGATGCCCAGCGCATACTGATTCAGGGTATTGATGACAATGTCCGCATTCCCGTCCTTGTTCAGATCCGCGGTCATGGCATAGGTGGCCGCGGAGTTCAGCGGGATAGGCGTACCGAACGTACCGTCGCCATTGCCCAGCAGAACGTAAGCGCCGCTGCCCGTGAACGTAGCCACCAGGTCAAGGTTGCCGTCATGATTGAAATCCGCCGCGGCCACCGAGCTCAGCCCGCCGAGTCCATAGGCCACCGCCGGCTGAAAGGTGCCGTCGCCGTTGCCCAGCAGAATCCCCAGGCTGCCGGATTGCGTGTTCAGGAAAACGTTCGTGACCACGTCCGGCTTGCCGTCGTGATTGAAATCCGCCACCAGCAGGATGCCGGTGGAGCAAGACGGGCACGCGCTGGTGATGGCCTTGCCGAACGTGCCGTCCCCTTTCCCCAGCATGGTGGCCACGTACTGTTTCTCGAGAAAAACCAAGTCGAGCTTGCCATCATGATTCACGTCGCTGGCGGCGATCGCGGTGGGCTTGTTAGCCGGATACTGCATGGCCGGTCCCAGGTCGCCGTCGCCATCGCCTAGCAACACAGCGATGGAGGACGGGGCTGCAGTGGAGTAGCCGTAATTAGCCACGGCGACGTCCAGTTTGCCGTCGCCGTTGAAATCCCCCACCGCCGGCTGGCCGGGTGAATTGCCCGGATTGAAAGCCCGCGCGCTGCGAAACTTGCCCTTCCCGGCTCCCAACACGACGGTGAACGGCGGTTGCAGGCCGGTTCCCGTGCCCGGATTGTTCACCGAGGCCACGTCGGGCACGCCATCGCGATTGAAATCGCCGATCCCCACCACCACCGAATAATAGGCCAAGGCGAACTGCTCGCCCAGCTTGAAGGTTCCATCGCCCTTGCCCAGCAGCTCGGTTCCCAAGCCGTCGCTGCCGATGAGCAAGTCCGGGATACCATCGCCATTCAGATCGGCCGCGGCCAGCGACATTAAGTTGGTGGTCGCGACCGCAGTGCTGATCGGTGCGCCGAAATTACCCGCGCCGTTGTTCGGCATTACGTCCACCGTGCCGAATCCCGGATTGACGTACGCCAAATCCGGCGCGCCATCCCCATTGAAATCGGCGCTCACCAGCGATGGTCCGCCATAGAGCCCGGGCACCGCATACAGCCCGGCGCTGCCGAACGTCCCATCCCCGTTACCAAACAGCACCGCCACCTCTCCACTGCTGGAAGCGGTCTCAATGGTCAGGGCGAGGTCTGCCTTCCCATCCAGGTTGAAATCCGCGCTCACCATCGCCAGCGGCGTCCCCGAGGGCAGCGTAGTGATCGGACCAGCCTGAAACGTGCCGTTTGCAGCGCCAAAGAAAACCTGTAGCTGGTTGGTCCGATATTCGAACCCGGCAATGTCGATGTAGCCGTCGCCATTGAAATCGCCCAAGACCAGGTAGTACGCGTCGCCCGCATAAAACACCGGCGCGCCGAAAGTTCCGTCGCCGTTGCCCAACAGCACGTAGAAGCCGCCCGGCAAAAATCCGCTGGCGACTGCCAAATCCGGAATGCCGTCGCCGTTGAAATCCGCTGCCACGATGGATGTGCCCGCGATGCCAATCGGCGTCTGCGCTTTGAATGATCCCCGGCCATCGCCCAGATACACCACTAGATCACTACCCGCGGTCGCCACATCCAAATTCCCGTCGCCGTTGAAATCTGCCATCCCCATGGCCATCGCGGTACCGCTGCCGAAGTTGCTGGGTCCCAGGAAAGTCACCGGCTTTTGCGCGGCCGCCGCGCCTGCCAGAAGAAGTACGAATGCTGCAAGCTTCATTGTGTGCCTCTTACTTGGTGGTATTCAGCAGTGTCATGAGCTGGGTGGAAGAGACCAGCAGCAGGTCCACCTTGCCGTCGTGGTTGAAATCCGCCGCGACCATGTTGCTGTCTATGCTGGGTTGCGGTAGTGTGCTCATGTTTTGTTGGGTAAACGTCCCATTACCGCGATTGAGAAAGAACATCGTGGTGGAAGCAGCGATATCCGGCGACCCGTCGCCATTCAGATCCGCAGCCACCACCGGCCCCAAAAATGAAGCATTCGAAACGATGCTGATTGGAGTTCCGAACGTCCCATCGCCGTCGCCCGGCCACAGCGTGAGGCTGCCCTGTGGTGAGGTGTCCGCCACCACCAAATCCACCTTGCCGTCGCCGGTGAAATCCGCCGCTAGCGCGATACTGCCAGTCTGATTGGTCGAGAACGTATGCCGGAAAGTGCCGTCTCCGTTGCCCAGATATACATCGGCCGTCGACGCGACATCCGGAATTCCATCGCCATTGAAATCCGCCACCACCAGTCCGTTAAAGGTGTCCAGCGATGCGCTCTGCGTGAACCCGCCGGCGCCATTGCCCAGGAAAACCAACACGCCGCCGGCGGTGGCGATCGCGGCGTCCATCTTTCCGTCCTGGTTGAAATCCGCGGTGACGATCACGGCCACAGGCCCTCCGGTGTAAAACACCTGAAGCGGGCCGAACGTGCCGTCTCCATTGCCCAACACCACGACTGCTTCTCCCTTGCCGCGTATGTTGTTTGCGGTGCCCAGCGCCAAATCCAGCTTGCCATCACCATTGAAATCCGCGGCCGCCGCCGCGACGATGCTTTCCCGATCTAGGAAATTATAGTTCGTTTGTTTGTAGCCGTTATATCGCCCGTGGCCGTTTCCCAGGTAAACCTCGATGGGACCGCCCAATAACACAGCGGCATCCAGGTTTCCGTCGTTATTAAAGTCGCCGGCCACCAGATGCCAACAGTCGTTGCAGTTCCCGACCGGATAGCTCCGCGGCGCGTGGAAGTGCCCGCTGCCGTCGTTCGGATAAAAATCGCCCGCCACCACCACATCCGGCGTACCCATATGCCGGAAGTCGCCCGCCACGCCGCCCGCGCCATACTGGTTCTGATAGTAAACTTCCGGTCCGAACACCCCGCCGCCTTGATTCAGCACCACCGCGATCACCGATCCGCCGCCGGTCACCAGATCCGGTTTACCATCTCCATTCAGATCCGCAGCCAGCACTACCTGCCTGCCGGAGCTCACCGGGCCCGGCGAGAAGGTGCCGTCGCCGTTGCCGATCAGCACGTACAGGTTTGTGTCGTCACTGTAGGCCACGTCCGGAAATTTGCCGCCGGTAAAATGCGCCACGACAAACCTCGACGCCACATACCCGTTGGTAATCACGGTATCTACCTGTGGCTGGAAAGTGCCGTCCCCTTTGCCGAGGCCCACCTCCAGCGTAGGCGTGGAATTGTCGATGCCCGCCGCTACGGACGCCATATCGGGAATCCCATCATTATTGAAATCGGCCACCACCACGTTGAGCGAGGCACTGATCCCCGTAGCTATCGGAAGCTGGAAGGTGCCATCGCCGTTGCCCAGAAACGCATCCACAGGTCCGGAGGAATTGATGGGAATGATGCTGCTCACAAGCAGATCCAGGTTACCGTCGCCATTCAAATCGCCCGCCGCCAGCATGTTCGACTGCATCACTGCAATGGTACTGGGCGCGCCGAAAGTACCGTCACCCCGGCCCGGCAGCAGCAGCACCTGATCGCGATCCGAGACCACCAGATCCGGCTTTCCGTCTCCGTTGAAATCACCGGCCACGATGGGCGTAGCCACATATGCCAGCGCCGCGCTCTGCCGGAAATGCCCTTGGCCATCCCCCAGCCAGATGGTCAACGTGTTGCCGGCGCAGGCCACATCCAGGTTTCCATCGTGATTGAAGTCCGCGGCGGCTTCGTAATTGCACGTGCCAAAGTTGACAGGCTGGAAGAAAGTTACCGGAGTTTGCGCCAAGCCTCCCCATGGCAGCAGCAGCGCGGCTAACGATAAACGCACCATCCGGCAAGCCGGCATATGACCCTCCTATTGGCCCATCGAGCGTTCAAACGACTATATCAAACACCAGCCGCCGCTCCAAGTTGCGCACCGCGGTCACAAGCCAAGGCATTTATTTCGCCGTCCTCTCCCGCGCGTAACATCCACTGCGAAATCAACCGGATGCGCGCCACCGACATCAGCCCCGGCCGGCGCTCGATTGTGCCGCCTCTGCTGCACCTGCATGGTATATTCAGGCTCGGATTGGAGGAAGCTCGCTCATGGAAACAACAGCCCTGCACGGCCTGTACCTGCATTGCCCACGGAGGGTGAACTGCAGGCCTTATTTCAAACTGCGTAAACGCGGCCTCGTCCCGCGCGCCGCGGACGGCGGCCCTTGGAATGTGCCCGATCTCGCGACCGCCTACAATTGGCCGACCGGCCTGGCAGGCGGCGGCGTGATCGCCATCGTCGAACTGGGCGGCGGCTGGGTACAGTCCGATATGGATCAGTTCTTCGGCGGGCTGGGCCAGCCCTCGCCGCAGATCACCGACGTATCGGTTGATGGTACGCAGAACACGCCCGGAGCTGATGCGGATGGGGAAGTAGCGCTCGACATCCAAGTAGCGGGCGCGGCCTATTTTGCTGCCACCAGCAAGCCGGCCACCATTCGTGTCTACTGGGCGCAGGATATCGCTCCGGCGGTGCGCGCCGCCACCGCCGATGGCTGCGATGTGTGCTCGATTTCCTGGGGCGCGGACGAAGCCACTTGGGGCGCGCAAGCCGGCCAGGATATGGAGCAGGCCGCGACCGATGCCACCGCCGCCGGCATGGTGGTGTTCGCCGCCTCCGGCGACAACGATTCGAGCGATGGCGGTCCCACGCCGGCCAATGTCGATCTGCCGGCCTCGGCCCCGCATGTGATCGGTTGCGGCGGCACCACGAAGACTCCTACGAGCGAAGTAGTCTGGAACAATAACCCTGGCAGTCCCAGCGGCGACGGCACTGGCGGTGGCTACTCGACGCTGTTCACGCCACTGCCTTCCTGGCAGATCGGCGCGCCTAACGGTCCCGGACGCATGGTGCCGGATGTCGCGGCCAACGCCGATCCCAACACCGGCTACAACGTGGTGGTGCAGGGGCAGGCGCAGGTCGTGGGGGGCACCAGCGCGGTCGCTCCGCTGTATGCCGGATTGTTCGCCGCCTTCGGCAACAAGCTCGGCTACCTTACTCCGGAGATGTATCAGAACCAGGTGAGTTTCAACGACATCACCCAGGGCGACAACGGGCAATTCCGTGCCGGCGTGGGGCCCGACCCGTGCACCGGCATCGGCTCACCGATCGGCGTCAGGCTCGCCAACTTATTCACGCATCCGGCCGCCAACGCCGCGCGGGCGCTCAAAATTGCACGAGCGGAAAACGCGCGGCTACGCCACACCATCGCGCAATTGCAGGCTTAGCGGTAGTGTACCCAGTGACCCGTACTTAATGTGTAACCGGCGCCGCGGGTGAAAGCCGCGCGGCCCCTCCGGAGGGATCGTAACTGAGCACGGCCCAAACCGACCGCCCCAGCTTTTGTGCCACTTCCGGACGACCGGCGGCTCCCGGATCGGGAGCGAAAAACACGGGCGCCGAGGACCACTCCGCGGTGTTCAGATTGAAGTGCTTGGGTATGAACTCCGGTTCGTGCGGCTCCAGAAACACTACCGCGTCGCGCAGCGCAGTCCTCTCCGCCACCGCACGCACCGCGGCATAAGGCGCCGCTTCCCGAAACATCAGCGGCAGCGTCAGCACCAGCGTAGCCATCGAACCGGCCGCCAGCGCGCCCAAATAGAGGCTCATCCGCTGCCCCCCCCCAGCGTGCCGCCCGGCCATCGCCGCCAGGCCCCGTGCGCCCAGCAGCGGCAAGACGAAGAAGGCTTCGAAATAGAACCGCTCCCCAATGAAACTCCCCGAAGAGTAGCGGTTCGGCGCATACCCGGCCACCAGGCTCAGTAGCAGCGCCGCCAGCAGCACGGCTTCCCCGCGTTTCTCCCGGTTCTGCCACAGCGCCCAGACCGCCGCCGGAATCAGCAGCGGAAACCCGAATATCCACAGAGACATGGGGCCCCAGCGCAGATTCGTGGCCACCGCGACCGGCTCGGGCTTGACCTCACTGGGAACCCGGCCGCCGTCAATCATGGCATAAGGGAACCAGAAGTAGTCGCCCGTAGCGGCTTTGTTATAGGCCGCGTTAGCGCCAATCGTCAGCAGCCCGAACAAACCGCACAAAGCGGCCGTCTGCGCCAGGCGCAACCGCTGATGCTGCGCCTGGCACAGCAGCGCGATTCCCAGGATCGCCGCAAACAGCGCCCCGGTCAGCGGACGCACCAGCGTCGCCGCACCCCCCGCCGCCAGCATCGCCGCGGTGTTCCAGGCGCCCCCGCCCCCCGCCGCCCGAAAATAAAACAAGGTGGCCGCGGCCAGCAGCAATCCGCACAGCGGATGCGACATTTCGCCCAGGCAATTACCAAAGAAGTAGGGCGAAAACAGCATCAGGAACAGCGCCAGGCGAGCCTCCTGCTCACTGTAAAGCCGCCGCGCGATCCGGAAAACGATCGCCAGCGTCAGCGCCCCCAGCAGCACGTTCACCACCGGCGCCAGGCCGGCCGCCGATGCCACCGCGAGCACCGCCGGCCACCCCGGAGGAAACATCGTCAACCAGCGGCCGCCCGCCATGATGTGATGCTCGAAGAATACCGGCACGGCCGGCGCGGGCGCGCTCACATGCCCGCTGGCGAAAATGCTGCCCTGGAAGCGATAGGAGTATTCGTCGCCGCCGTACAACCGGCCCTGCATCAGAGCGTGGCTGGTCCACAGCCCGCCTGCCACGAAAGCCCCGATGCCGGCGCCGAGTAGCCATCCTGGAATGCGCGGGATTCCTCCCCGAGCCACGGAGCGCAACACCGGCAGAAGGACCGCCAATTGCAGCCCGATCTCCAGCAGCGCATAGTGCCCCGGGCGCAGCCAGAACAGCAGCAGGTGTCCAACCAGATAGACGATTAACAGCAGTACCGGCGCCACACCGCAGTATACCGCCGGCGCTTGGCGGCAGCCGTTCTTCCTCTTCAGCGCATTACCCGGAAACGCTCGTTGGCATAGCGCGGGATTTCTGAATCGCGGGTAAGCAAGGTCAAATCTTCCGCTATCGCCTGGGCGATCAGCGCGCGATCAAATGGGTCGGCGTGATGGAAAGGCAAGTGGTAGATCTCAGCGACGTGCTCGGGGCGATAGACCAAAGGGATCAGGGCGAGCGTGTGCAGAGCCTCGTCCCACCACACGCGGGGATCTCCCACGTCGAGATGGCCTTTCCGGCTCTTCACCATTACCTCCCAGTAGGAGATTACACTCAGAAAGCCGGGCCCGCGGCGAATCGCAGCCCGAACAGGACCGCGCAGATGCTCCGGTTGGTCCATGGCCACCAGAGCGATGCCCGTGTCAAGCAAATATCCCTTCAGAAATCCCCCGCCAGGAACTGCTCGAGGCTCAGAGGCTTGTCCCAGCCGGGCTTCATTTTGATCCGGCCCCGCATGGCGCCGAAACGCACTTGGCGGCGTGCCGGCGGCGGAGGCGCTAATTGGGCGACGGGTTTTCCGTTGCGGGTGATCACGATGGACTCGCCTTCTTCGACCGCTCGGAGGAGTTGTGTCAGGCGGTTGCGGGCTTCGGCTACACTGACATCCATGTAGCTTCAATTATAGCCATAATAAATGGCCATCGCAAGGCGCTACGCTCCTACCACCGAGGCGCACGCGAATTGTGCGCTGTCAGCTGGCCTCCCTGCTAGAATGAGGTTGACAGTTGAACAGTTCAACTGGCGATTTTTTGACGGCATACCCATGTCCCTAGTTTCTGTCAAAAACAAGTATCAGGTGGTGATCCCGCAGCAGCTTCGGCGGCAGCTCGGCATCAACCGCGGCGACTTGTTGGAAGCCAAAGTCGAACGCGGCAAGCTGACCTACACTCCAAAGCTGGTGTTGGATCGCCTCCCGTCCGGCGCAGCCGAAAAGCAGCAGTTCTTCCGGCAGTTCCGGCAACAGGCCCCCGACTGGCTCAAGGACATCTGGGTGGCCAGCAAACGCCGCGGCACCGACAAGCTGACCATGCGCCAGATTGACGCCGAGATCGCCGCCGCCCGCCGAGACCGCGCCAAGAAGCCTAAGAAACCCGCCAGATGACGCGGGTTGTGCTCGATACCGACGTCATCGTCTCCGCGCTTTTGGCCCCCGCCGGCAACAAGCGCTCGTTTTGCTGTTGGCTTTACGGGGCGATTTGGCCCTGTGCGTCTCCCCGGCCATGTTGGCGGAATACGAGGACGTGCTACGAGGCTGATAACCGCATCTACCAATGGGCCGATGCCGCCCATGCCGATTACATCGTCACCGGCAATAAGAAGCACTTCCCGAGCCCCACAAGAACACCAGGATCGTCAATGCCCGGCAGCTACTGGACTTGCTGCCGGCTCTTGATCCAGGGTTGTATTGATGTCCGCCACAGCCAACTGACTACACCGGGTATCTAAGGAGGCAGCCCCCGGCGGTCGAAACGTCCCTGGACCGGGATCCCCCTGGACCCTGTTGCACAGTCTGAACTGTCCCCTGGGATTTCAAGGATGTAGCGCACAGGCGAGCAGAGCCCCGCATAGCGCGGAACGGGTCCGGCCGGAAGTGACTGTCGATCCATCTCTCCCCGAACCGCACCTCAGCGGTTAAAGCGCGCCGGCCGTTACTGGCCCTTCGATCCTTCCAGCTTATCGAGTCGGGCACGCAGATCCGCGATTTCGCGGTCCTTGGCTTCCAGGGCGGCGTCTACCTTCTCCGCCCAATCATCCATCCGCGCGCTCCAGCGCCGCCCGGTTTGCCAGAGAGCGGCATGCCGCTCCAGGCGCGCCGCCTGCGTATCGAACCGCGTGTTCACCTGCGCGAAGCCTTCCCGGATTTCGCGCTCCAGGCTTTCCTTAACGTCGGTAATGAGCCGCGCCAGGGGGTTACTCTCAGCCATTTATTTAAGCGGAGCGAGGCAGGGACAAACACTCCCGCCCCCGTCGGCCCGAAGGTCGCCTATGCTCCCGCGGCCGAAGCGCGCGGCGTTTTGCTGCCGCCGACATCGCCCAGCAGACCGAGCGTCAGGTTGCGGATCTCCGGCGGCGCCTTGGTGAACAGCCACCACAGCGTCTTGACCGTCACCATGGGCGCGCCGGCATCGATGAAATGCGTGTTGGGGTCGCCCAGCTTGTTGGCCGCGGGTGTGAAGTCGGCGTCCTGCACGAGCTTGAAGATGTACCGCGAAGCTTCTTTGGGATCGCAGGTGCCGGCTTCCACTTCATCCACTTTGGCCACGGCTTTGTCAAACAGTTGGCCAAAACCCTTGTGCTGGCTATAGAACAAGCCCATGGGTTCTTCGGCATCCGGCAGGATGGAATCGTCGTGGCTCTTTAGGTAGCGCCGGTAGACACTGGCTAGTTTCAAGTCGCCCAAGCCCACGCCCAGCGCCCAAATCCGGAACCAGGCGTTCCAGAGGTCGAAGTCGCGGAACGAGGTGTAGGCCGCGAATACCATGCGGTCGTTGTTGCGCAGGTTGGCTTCGTGAATGCGCGAGATGTACTCGAAGCGCTCTTTTCGAAAATCGTCTTCCTTGAGGGCCACGAGCAGGCGGGCGGACAGCGCGTTGATCACCTCGACCGAAGAAGCCAGGCCGCGCGAGAACAGCGCATCCAAAAAGCCGCTGCCCGCGCCGCCGGCCATGATGGCCCAGCGATCGCCCACGCTCTGCTTGACCGAGCCTTGCAAGCGGTCCGAAGAGATCCACGGCCGCACCAGCTTGGCGTCCTTGAACTGCTCCTTGATGCTGGGGAACATGTCCAGGAAGCGGCTCCATTCCTCATCCGGCGTGATGTCGGTTGGCTTGGGGAACTTGCGCATTTCGAAGCTCAAGCCCACGCTGACGCACTTGTTGGTGGAGCCTTCCCGGTTGTCAAACGGGATGACCCAGAGCCAGCCGCCGTCGAACATATGATGGCAAGTGCCCTGATACCAGCGCTTCGGCGCTTTGGGTACGCCGTAGGGCAGATTCAGATCGTCGTAGGGCTTCACGTCGACCATATGCGTAAACAGGCAGCGCGATTGCAGCCGCACGCGGGGCGGATCGTCGCGCAGGTTCCACATACGCGCCAGTACGTGCCCGCCACCGGAGGCATCGGCAACGAACCGCGCCCTGATGGTTTCGCCTTTGTCGGTCTTGATGGTGACGCCGGTTGGGTCGGTTTCGCATTCCTTGACCTTGGTCTGGTATTTGACGGTGGCGCCGTGATGGATGGCGGTGTAGGTCAGGTACTGGTCGGTATCCTGGCGGAACAGGTGGGCTTCATAGCCCTCGCGATAGGGCGGGATCACCAACTGAGTGGCCTCTTCCGGCCGCTGGTGCTGCCCTTGGTGATGCAGCACGAAGCCGAAGTTCTTCTTCACCCCGAAGCCGGCCGATACGTGCTTGTGCAACTGCTCTCCGGAATTGAATTCGGTTTTAAATTCCGGGACCCCAAACCGTTCCGCCATGATTTTAATCATGCGGAAGGTGTGCCGCACCGTGGATTCGCCGAGGGCAAACCGCGGGTGGGTGCCGGCGTCTATGACGACCACCTTGGCGCCTTTGTAGGCCAGGATGGTTGCCAGCATCCCGCCTTCAAAACCGGCGCCCAGAATCGCCACGTCATACTGTTCGTTCATCATCTTTCGGATTTTCCTTACGCTTTGATGCTCAAGTGTTTGGACTTGGTTGAAACAATTATATCGCGGCGCGGGGGTGGGGACCAAGTACGGCTGGTACCGCTGGGGGGAGTACTGGTGCGGGGCACTGGGCGGGGTGGGTGCCGGGCCGTCAGGATAGAACGCGGAACTGCGGCGAGGCGTAGCGTACGATTTGGGAATCGGTTGTTAGAAGCGTCAAATCTTCGGTTGCGGCCTGAGCGATCAGCATCCGGTCAAACGGGTCCTTATGGATCGGCTGCAAACCGCAGACTTCGCTGACGTGTTCGGGCCGCAACGCGAGGGGTGTGGCCGCAAGCCGCACGAGCGTATCCAGCCACCAGGTACGCGGGTCTCCGACCTTCAGCGTGCCTTTCATGCTCTTGAGCACGACCTCCCAGTACGCAATCACGCTGATATGATTCGGGCCGCGAACCATGGCGGCGCGCACGTCCGCGGACAGTGCGACCGAACGGGACGCGGCCAGCAGCACAACGCTGGTATCGAGCAAGTAGCCGTTCACAGGTCGCCCGCCAGAAACCGATCCGGGTCAACCGGATCGTCCCAACCGGGGAGAAGCTCGATGCGGTCACGCATGCTGTCGAACTGGACTTGGCGAGGCTCGGGTGGCGGCGACGTGATCTGCGCGACGGGCTTGCCTTGGCGGGTAATCACCACAGTCTCACCATCCTCCACGATGCGGATGAGCTCTGGGAGTTGGCTCTGGGCTTCGGCAAGGCTGACGTTCATGTCACTTTGAGGATAGCGGGAATTTAAGGACGGATCAATGCCACTGGTGTCGCCATCCTGGCCAGCGATAACAGCGGCGATGCCGGGGTGCCTCATAGCGCTGAGATTCCGTTATGGCCTCCTGTTCCGTGCGCGAGCTGTGCTGTCTTGGCGGGGAGTTTGGCTGCGCACTTCTGTCTCATGGGACAAGAACGAAAACCTCCGCAGCCGCAGGAACTGACGCTCTCCGTTCCATTTGTGGGATGCAAGTCTGACGGGCAGGTCGGGCCGCAAGAGGCACGCCCACCGGGTCAAATCAAACGCATCTCTTCCAGTCAGCCTGAAAGCGTCCAAGGAGTTCGCTCATTATGTGACGAAGGACATCCGTGTCCCTGCGCCGCGGGGGTGGTGCTGCTTCGGGCCGAAGCCGACGGTGGCTTACTTTGCGGCCACCTCTGCCGGGTGCACGACTTCAATGCCGGCATAACGGGTGAATCCAGTCTTGTCAAAGGTGAGAATGGCGGTGAGTCCATGCACCTGCATGGCCGCAACTAAGCGAGCATCATGCGCGGGTTTGCCGGAGACCTGCTGCTGTGTTACAAGCCGCTCCCAAGCTGGATAGATCAGCGGGGAATCGGGGAGCAAGGCGAACAGCCTCTTGAGGCGTGCCAATTCAGTTGCCGCCTGGAGGGTTGACAGACCCAGACCGGTTCCGCCGGCGGGGCGCGTGGCGACCACCCACAACTCCACAAGGATTTGGGGTACCAGATATAGGGGACGATTCTCCAATCGAAGCCTGTCGACAGCCATCTTGGCCAGCGAAGCAAGCTGGTGATGCGGCTGCAAGGTGCGCACCAATACGCTGGTATCGACCAGCACGGCTAAATCCGGTCCGGGTAAATGTTATCGCGGCTGATAGCCTCATCAGACAGAAGAGGGGTCGTCCGGTCATGGCTATCCACCCAGGCCTCGAATTGCCGCACCCATTCTTCGGGCGTCAACTCATCCTGCAACGATCGCGGCCGGCCGGCCGGTTGATCGAGCGGCTCTCCTGTCACCTCCGGAGCAGCCAGTTGCTTGAGCCAGGCTTCGAGCGTGAGGCCCGACGCCGCAGCTTTCGCTTTCAGGGCTGTAGCCTGTTCGTCAGGAAGCTCGATCACCGTCATCACTGCTCGCTCAACTCTGATGCTAGCAGATTCCCTTTGCACGGGTTGAGGCGGGCCATCAATGCCGGCGTGCGTTCGTTTGCTGGCACCGGTCAGGACGTCGATTCGTATACATAATGCGATCCGCTATCCTCCCCCGCATTGCACCCACCCCACCGCATCGCGGACAATGAAGATTCACCTCATGGAAATCCACGATATCGCCATCATCGGCATGGCTGGCGTGTTCCCCGGCGCGAGCAACGTCCAGCAGTACTGGGAGAACATCCTGCACAAGGTTAATGCCATCTCCGACGCCCCGCCGGAGTGGGAGGCCGACCTGTTCTTCGAAGAAAACACCAGGGCCGCCGACCGCACCTACTGCAAGCGCGGCGGCTTCCTGGGCAAGGTAGCGCAGGCTAGCCGGATCAGAAATGGCCCCGCAGGCCGTGCAGGACGCGCTGAAGGACTGCGGCAAGCGGAGGCCAAAGCGGGCATAATGTAGAAGGGAGGCGTTCCCATGAACATCGAAATCCACGACCCGGAACTGGAGCGGCAGGTTCAAGAAGCCATGAACAGCGGACGTTTTCACGACTTCGAGGAGATGCTTACGCAAGCTTTGGGTGCTCTCTCAGAAAACGTTTCTGCCCGCAGTCGTGAGCGTCGTTTCGGTACTGCTCTGGTAGAAGCCATGCAAGCCTCGCCTTACAAAGAGATCGAGCTGGAGCCCCAACGCTATCGCTTGCCGGTGCGGGAAGTCAGTTTCTAAATGGCGTGGCTGCTCGATACCAACATCCTCTCCGAACTGCGTCGACCGAGGCCTGAGCCGAAGGTTGTTGCGTTCGTTGGAAGTCATCCGCTCGAGGAGCTTTATATCAGTATCGTGACGCTCGCCGAAATCCGGTATGGGATCGAGGTAGTCGCGGATGCGAATCGCCGGAGCGAGCTGGAACGCTGGCTCACGCATACAGTGCGCCCCATGTTTGTGGAGCGGGTCCTGCCAATCACAGAGGACATTCTGCTCCAGTGGCGGCTGCTGGTGGAGGAAGGGCGAAAAACGGGGCATACCTTCCCTCAACCGGACCTGATGATTGCCGCGACCGCCCTGTGCCACGGTCTCACCATCCTCACGCGTAACCACAGCGATTACGACAAAGCCCGCGTGCCGGTTGTGAATCCCTGGGAGTAGGTTACCCCTAGTCCTAGTCACCCCGCTGTGCTTGATAGGCGCGCACCGCGCCCGTAGCCCGAAACGCAGGGAAGTGCGTCTGCCGGAGAGTCAGGGAGCCTGATTGAATTGAACGAGCTCGCCGCTAAGAACGGCCGGGCGGCCATGCAGCAGGGCGCGGTGGTCGAGACCGTCGTACCGACGTTCCGTGCGCTCGCGGAACACACGCAGGTTTGACACCTCCATCCGCGCACCTCTACACTGGCATTATGGAAGTACACCTCACACCAGAGACCGAAGCGCGCCTGCATCATCTGGCCTCGACCAGCGGTCGCCCGGCGGACGACCTACTGGAGGACGCTCTGGCCGGATACCTGGAAGAGGTGACGAATCTGCGGCAGACGCTTGACCGCCGCTACGACGAGCTCGAAAGCGGCCGGGTTCAGCCCGTCGACGGCGAGGCATTCTTCGAAACTCTCCGCCAGCGCGAGCTGGAGTTGCTGAAGCGGCGTCCAGCGGAATGAACGGCGCTTTCGAGCTCCACCCCGAAGCGGCCCGCGACATCACCGAAATCTGGGAGTACATTGCCGAGGACAGCCCCACCGCAGCCGGACGGGTACGCGAGGAAATCCGGACGCCATCCGCGGTCTGGTCGCTTTCCCTCGCAAAGGCCACAGGCGGCCAGACCTCACCGGAAGGCCGCTGCGCTTTTGGGCCGTACGCGAATACTTGATCGTTTACGCACCGGACAAGCAGCCGCTGCATGTGATCGCGGTGGTGCACGGCCGGCGCGACCCGCGGGTGATTGCGGCGATTCTGAGAGGCCGCGAGTGAACTGGGGCGTTGGACAGCAGTGCAAACATGCGTAATATGGGCGGGCCCCAAGGCCGCGGGCGGCGCCGGCCCGTGATGGGCAGTAGCGGCAGCCTTGGCATTTGCACCATGACCGGGCATACCGGTCGAAGCTCGATGAATCGGGCCTGTGGTGCCCCTCTCGGCATTTCACACTGCTCATTACAGTGCGATTTCTCAGACCCGAAAGTGCGCACCTGGCATCAAGGATGGTAGACGGAAATCGTTTAACATGAGCGGCTTGTCTATGCTCGTCCACGGCGTACCGACGCCCGGATACTGCTCAAAAGAGTTCTTTCGGGCAGTATAGCGGGACCTGGGGGTTGCTACTAGCAAGGTGACCATATTAGGGTTGCCACACAAGTTGCGAGGAGTTTAAATGTTTCGTATAGCGCGGGCCGCCCCCGACGGCTGGCGACTTCTTGCCGTTGGTCCGCAAGCTCAACACACTCGGGCTGAGGAAAAGGATATGACAATCACATACTGTTTTGTGGGTGAAACGGTTCGGATGAGGGCTTGGGCGCAAACATCAAAAACGTCGGCCTGTTTCAGTAGCAGTGCTGATCCTGCTACGCCGCCGGTGCAAGGGACGAATTTCTACGGCACAATCCACGTTGGTCGGAAATATCAACTCGGTACTGTTTTTAGTTGTATGATGCGATGCTTGGCGTCTTGGACGCTGCTGGCGTCCCTCATCCTTTGGCTGCTTCCACTTGCGGCACAGAATTCGCAGGCACCGGTGCCAAAAAGGATGGACGAACTTCTCGGTGCGCTTAAAGACCGCAAACTGACCACCCTCCAAAAGGATCGCCTCATTGGGAAAGCCTACTCCGGGGTGGTGGAGATCGCCGATATTGAGGACTTTGTCGAATTGCTGCTACCGCCGGCGGAGCCTAAGGATGGTGACCGCCATCGAGCATCAGGACGATATGAGCTTCCCGCCCCCACCACCAAACCCGCAGCCAGAATCATGGTGGGGGTGAAGCATCTCGACAACGATAGTCCGCAATTCCTGCTCGTCTTTGAGACCACCGACGTGGAAAACGCCGGCCGGCTGCGACGAGGAGACCAAGTCAGCATTTCCGGTAACTTAGTCCGTTTCGAGCACCACCGCTCCGAGTATATTAACGTACCCGATAAGGAGTGGGCAGTATTCGAGCAAGTCATTGTCAAGGAGAAATAGTCCGGCCAGGATGGATTCCAGTAGCCAGAGCAGAGATGAAGGGTTTTAATGGTTTGGATGCAGGGTAAAGTGTAGGGCAATTCCCGCCTGTCCAGCGGTGGCCACGCACTGCCCCTTTTAACCGTTCTGGGCAGTGCCGCCGCTTCGGATCCGCACGGAATTCAGCAAGGGTCGGGGTTTTCCGGCTTCCGGGTGCCATGTGATTTATCTACTGTAATGAGCAGTAAGCGGAGCCAGTGGCTGCCTGTGGCTCCGCCAACCGCCAGCCGTATCAAAAACGCCCAGCGGCGGCGCCTTCCCGCGTACCAGACTCCCAGTTCCTCCGCCAATTGCGCCCCACCCACCGCATCGCGGACAATGAAGATTCACCTCATGGAAATCAACGATATCGCCATCATCGGCATGGCTGGCGTGTTCCCCGGCGCGGGCAACGTCCAGCAGTATTGGGAGAACATCCTGCACAAGGTCAACGCCATCTCCGACGCCCCGCCGGAGTGGGAGGCCGACCTGTTCTTCGAAGAAAACACCAAGGCCGACGACCGCACCTACTGCAAGCGTGGCGGCTTCCTCGGTAAGCTCGCCCAGTTCGATCCGTTCAGCTTCGGCATCATGCCGAACGCCGTGGATGGCGGCGAGCCGGATCACTACATGGCGCTGCAGGCCTCGCAGGACGCGCTGAAGGATTGCGGCAAGCTCGATCTGGAGCCGGTCAAGCAGCGCACGGCAGTCATCATAGGGCGCGGCACGTACGTCAATCGCGGCAACGCGGCGGCCATGCAGCAGGGTGTGGTGGTCGAAACCATCCTGCGCGTGCTGAAGCAACTACATCCGGAGCACACGGCCGAGGAGCTGGCCGAAATCAAGCGCAAGCTGCAAGCCAGCCTGCCGCCGTTCAATGCGGATACGTCATCGGGCTTGGTGCCCAACATCATCACTGGCCGCATCGCCAACCGCCTGGATCTGATGGGGCCGAACTACCTGATCGACGCGGCGTGCGCCAGCTCGCTGGTGGCGATTGAAATGGCGGCGCGGGAATTGCGCAGCGGACAGTGCGATCTGGCACTGGCGGGCGGTGTCAACAGCAACACGTCGCCGGTGCTCATGATGATCTTTTCGCAACTCGGCGCGCTGTCGCATCGCGGCCAGTTGAGCTCGTTCGACGCGGACGCCGACGGCACGCTGCTCGGCGAAGGCGTCGGCATGGTGGTGCTGAAGCGGCTGGACGAAGCCGAGCGCGACGGTAACCTTATATATGCAGTCATCAAGAATATCGGGATTTCAAGCGATGGGCGGGCGACGCACGTGCTGGCGCCGCGCGTCGAAGGCGAGGAATTTGCGCTGCGCCGCGCCTACGAGCCAGTGCACATCGATCCGCTAACGGTTGGACTGGTCGAAGCGCACGGCACCGGCACGCCGGTGGGCGACGTGGTGGAGGTCGAAGCCCTGCGCCGCGTCTTCCCCGATCGCCAGACCGAGTCGCCACGTTGCGCGCTGGGATCGGTGAAGTCCATGATCAGCCACACCGTGCCGGCGGCGGGCGTGGCGGGGATGATTAAGGCGGCGCTGGCCTTGCATCATAAAGTCCTGCCGCCGACGCTGTGCAACACGCCGAACCCGAAGCTGCAACTCGAGAAAACGAACCTATACATCAACACGGAGACGCGCCCGTGGATTCACGGATCTTCCAAGACGCCGCGGCGCGCGGGCGTGAACGCTTTCGGATTCGGCGGTATCAACGCGCACGCGATTCTGGAAGAGTACACCGGGCCGAATCGCCCGCGCTGGCTGCAGCACGACTGGGATAGCGAGCTGTTCGTCTTTTCAGGGCAGAATCGCGCCGAAGTGCTGGAAGACGCGCAACGCACTTTGCAGCTTCTGAACAGCCCCGAAGGCGAAGCGCTGTCGTTGAAGGATCTGGCATGGTCGCTCAACTGCAACCGCCCGATGGGGCCGGCGCGCATGAGTCTGGTGGGCTTGTCGCGCACGGATCTGGTGGCAAAACTGGAGCGCGCCCTCAAGCGCCTGAGCGACGATCGCACGCGCAATATCAAGGAAATCGAAGGCATTTACTACTTCAAGGATCCGCTGGCGCAGCAGGGCAAGCTGGCCTTCCTGTTTCCCGGCGAAGGGTCGCAGTACCGCAACATGCTGGGCGATCTCTGCATACACTTCCCGGAAGTGCGCGAGGTTTTTGACTTGATGGATCGCGCGTACGAGACGCATCCGCGCGATTACCTGCCAAGCGACGTGATCTTCCCGCCGCCGCTCGGCTCCCCCAGCCAGGAGCGCTTGTGGAACATGGATTCGGGCGCGGAGACGGTGTTCTGCGCCAACCAGGCGCTCTACGCGCTGATCGAGAAGCTCGGCATCAAGCCCGACGCCATGGTCGGCCACTCGACCGGTGAGCACTCGGCGCTGCTGGCGTCGCGCGTGGTGCAGGTAGAGGATGACGCCGAGCTGATCCAACACATTCTGGGCGTCTACGAAGTTTTCGACAAGCTGAATTCGACCAGCGACATTCCGGAAGCCGTGCTCCTAGCCGTCGCCGGCGCCGACCATGCGTTTCTCGAGCAGCAGGTCGAGAAGAGCGAAGGTGAGCTGTACATCGCGCTCGACAATTGCGTGCACCAGGTGGTGCTGTGCGGCAAAGAAGCCATGATCGACAAGCTGATGGCGGTGCTGACGCCCAAGGGCGCGATCTGCCAAAAGCTGCCGTTCGCGCGCGCGTATCACACGCCGTGGTTTGAAGTTTTCAGCAAGCCGTTGAAGGGACATTTCGACCGGCTGCGCATCGGCTCGGCGGAAGCGGCGCTGTATTCGTGCGTGACGGCCGGGCCGTATCCAAAGGACGCGGACGAGATACGGCAGCTTGCGGCGGTGCAATGGTCGAGCACCGTGCGCTTCCGCGAAACGATTGATGCGATGTATCGCGATGGCGTGCGGCTGTTCGTCGAGATTGGGCCGCGCAGCAACCTGACCGGCTTCACGGACGATGTGCTGCGTTCGAAACCGCATGCGGCGATCCCGTCGAACGTGCAGCACCGCTCGGGGATCGTGCAGCTTCATCACATGCTCGGGCAATTGGTGGCGCATGGCGTGAATCCGAAGCTGGAGCATTTGTATGCGCGGCGCGCACCGCGGCCGGTAGGGGAGAAAGTGAAGGCGAAGCGCATGCTGGCGCTCGGCACGGGCATTCAACCCGCACGTCTGCCGGCGGATTTCCATCTGGACAAAGCCCCAGCCCCTAGCCCCCCCGCTTACGGGCTACCGCAGCCCCCAGCCCTGGCGGCGGCAACTCCGCCACCTGCTGCGCCCCCACCGGCGCCGTCCGCTCCGGTGGACCTGCGGCAGCGGATGCTGCTGGAGCACTTGAGCACGATGGAGCAGCTTGTCAAGACGCAGCAGGAAGTCATGGCAGCCTACTTGTCGGCGCAGCAGCGCGGATTGCCGCAGCAGCAGCCTGCGGCGCCGGCGGCGGCATCGCACCCGCGCTTTCCTTTCTTCCATGAGATTGTCGAGATGACGCCCGGCGTGCGTTGCGTTGCGCGGCATCGGTTCTCGGCGGAGCGGGAGAAGATTTTCCACGATCACGCGCTGGGGCGGGATGTTTCGACCGAAGATCCGTCGCTGTTGGGGCTGACGCTGGTGCCGCTCACGGTCACCATGGAGATGCTGGGCGAAGGCGGCGCATTGCTCGAACCGGGCAAGCTGCTGGTGGGCCTGCGCGATATACGGGCGACGCGATGGATCACGCTCGAAAAACCGGATTACACCATTGAGGCGACCGCGAAGCAGCATGCGCCCGGCGAGGTGCATGTGGCGCTACGCGAGGCGGGGGGGCGCGGAGTGCGGCCCATCCTGGCGGAGGCGGTGGCGGTGTTCGCCGACCGGTATCCGGAAGCCGGACCGCCGCTGCCGTTCGTGCTTGAAAACGAGAAGCGCTCCGAGTGGGATCCCAAGCAGCTTTATCGCACGGGGATGTTTCACGGTCCGCTGATGCAGGGGTCGAAAGGCGTGGAACGCGCGGGCCGCAACGGTACCAGCGCTACGCTGATCGCGCTGCCGCATGACGGCTTGTTTACGGACAATCCACAGCCGGCGTTTCTGTTCGATCCGGTGCTGCTGGATGCGGCCGGGCAGATCGTGGCGTACTGGTTCTGGGAGGCGATTGAGAAGGGCACGGATTTGTTTCCCTACAGAGTAGCCGCGTTCCATTGCTACGCGGCTGCGCCGCCGGCGGGATCGCAGCTCGAGTGCCGCGTGCTGCGGCGGTTCGAGAGCGACAAGGTGATCCATTCCGATATCGAAGTGCTGGACCGCGCGGGGAAGGTGTATTATCGTCTGGAGAACTGGGAGACGCGCCGGTTTCCGCAGCCGCCGCGATTCTTGCGGCTGCGCATCGATCCGAAGTCGTCCTATATTTCGACACAGTGGAAGGAGCCGGTGGCGGGCAAGCGCGGCGTAGCCTGCTGCCGGGTCGACGGTTTGTCGCAGGAATTTTTGGAATCGTCGCACGGCGTGTGGCTGAAGACACTTGCCTACCTGGTGCTGAACTGCCGCGAGCGCGCGGTGTGGGACGCGATGCAGGCTACCGCGAAACAGCGCTACGACTGGCTGCTGGCGCGCTGCGCGGCGAAAGACGCGGTGCGCATGCTGCTCGCCGAGCGCTACGGCGCCGAGTTGTGCGCGGCCGACATCGAGATCGTGACGGACAACGCCGGCCGGCTGGTGGTGGAAGGTGCGTGGAAGCAGCGGCTGGGCGCGAATCCGGCGGTGGCGATAGCGCATAACGGCATCGCCGCGGCGGTGGCGGCGCTGGACGCTGCGGATCTGGCGAAGGTGGATCTGGGCGTGCAGGCGGCGTGAGGATTGGGTGGTTGACCTAACTACCGACGCACCCGTCGGAGCCGGGGCGGGCGATGAGACGCCCATCTGGCGCTACATGGATTTGCCGAAGTTCGTGTCAATGCTGGCTGCAGGATGCTTGTGGTTCTCAAAGGCCGCCCAGTTCAAGGATGACCCTTGGGAAGGCTTCTGCCAGGTAAGGACATCGGAGCTCGCTCGAGCGGCAAGCACCCAAGCATTCTTGCGGGAGGGCGGACGCAGAACTGGGGCTTGCCCGAGCAGGTGAACGCCATATATGAGGCGAATGCGGCTGACGATCTTGCAAGAGCACGCGAACAACTGTACGTGAACTCGTGGTGCCTGGCTAAGCTAAGGAATCCATGCCAATGTGGGAGATCATCTATGGCTGCTCCGGTCGCGGGATCGCGCTACGGTCTTCCATTGGGCAATACAGGCGCGCGGCAAGATTCGCCGGATTTCCGAAAGAACAATACGACTTTGGCGAGGTCAAATATCATGTGGATCTTGCTTCATGTCCGGAGCTCCAGCCCGACCTGCAAAACGGGCCTATCCCCATAGGACTCGGAATAGCCGAGAAGATTGCGAGGATCGGCTTCCACAAGCGCGCTTGTTTCGAGGGTGAAAGGGAGTGGCGCGCAGTCTTCGTAGACACCCGGCCTCATCGCGGAGGATGCCTCATCGGCTTCGATCTCGACGAGTTAATTACCTCAGTGGTCATCGGCCCTCGAGCCGAACCCTTCGTCCAATATCCCGGTCAAAAGACAGAACACGCCCGGCGGGCTGAACAGCGCCCTAAATCCTGCGAGAGCAAAGTCGTATTCGGGATCGGGCCATCTGGTTTTGACCCACTTTCCAACCACCAGACAAATCAATCCGTACAGTACGCCAACAACAGAGGCGAGTTCATCTGACGCTTGAAACCGCACAGCGGCCAGCATTGCTCCTGCGAGCCCGGTCATGATGGTTCCAACCGACAATGAGACGACCCCCCCGACGCCGAGACCCCTTGCCTTTGCCATGCCGAAATTATATCACGTCAATCGCCACGCACGCTTCACACAAAGCGCTTTGGGGATGTTCGGGTCGTTCTTGCCGAAGACGGATGGAGGTTTTCTTTAACCGACCCCCAGATTAAGACCATCCAACAGTTGCTGCGGGATTATGCAGCTACGACGACCCCGGCTTGCCATCGCTCTTGACGGACGCTACTTCTAGGGGCGCGACCCAGTGGTCGCCCCAGCCAAACATGAGCCCGCCACTGGGGAGGGGATGCCCGCTAAGCCAACGACTGGTCCACCAGTCGGTCGTCTTGCGTGGTGACTTTGGCTTCTCCGCGACCTGAGCTGCGGACGCTACGAAAGTCACTATGGCTATTGGAGCGATGTAAAGAACCGCTTTCACCATGTTAAAAGGCATACGGCGAACGTGTATCACGGAAGCAAGGCCCAATGCAAGGAAAAAGCGCGGCGACAATAGGCACAGCGACGGCCCCGATTGGGAGGCGCACATCAGGTCGCAGCACATTCCCTGCTATGACCGCGCCATACACCAGCATGTTACCGGCTTTGGTTGTCGACTTCAAACCTTCAGCCTCAAGCGACCGCCCGGCCTGTATTGCGCCTCGTCCCCAGACCGAGGCGTGCTTTGGCTATGGCGGCTGCCAAGAAGAGGCAATCAACAACCTGCAGAACGAGCTGGCCAGCCGTGAGGCGGCCGGAGAAGGGGAGAGCCATGCCGGCTGAAGGGCGGCCTTTGCCCGTCCGCACTGCCCGTTCCCAAGACCTGCTCCATGGAGTGGTGGGTCGACATTAGCGGTCCCGCGAAATGAGCTTCCGCGCGGGTCCACAGTGGTGCTCGCCCCCCGGTTCCTCGACAGCCGCCCTGTATTGGCTTATCGTAAAGAGACGTTATGAAGCATCAATCAAGCCAGCGTCCGTGACCCGGTTGTTCAGGGCCTGCCTACCTTACCGCCAGCTCCGCCACTCCCCGCCGCATATTCTCCAGCAGCGAATACGGCGTGTTGACGTTGTTCCCCTTGCCGGTGCCCAGATGAATCGCCGGCTTGTTGTCCCCGTGGAAATCAGTGCCGCCGGTCTCGATCAGATTGAACTGCGCCGCCAGTTCCTTGTAAAGCGCCGTGTCTTCCGGGGAATGCTCGCTGTGATACACCTCCAGCCCTTGCAGGCCGTTGTCGATCAGCACGCGCAGCAGCTTTTCGAGCGAGTCGCGGTCACGCTCGGGCAGGCGCACGGGATGCGCCAGCGAGGGCATGCCGCCGCCTTCGCGGATCTTACGCACGCCTTCCACCAGCTCCGGCTCTTCGCGCTCGACCGAGGCCGAAGCGTTGTCCGCCAGGTAGCGATCGAAAGCTTCCTGGTTGGTCTTGACGTAGCCTTTCTTGAGCAGGATCTTGGCGAAGTGCGGGCGGCCTGTAAGATGCTTGCCCAGCACCTGCACTTCTTCCAGCTTGATATCGACGCCGAGGGAATTCAGCTTGGCGATCAGCTTGCGATTGCGCTCGCGGCGGCTCTCCTGATGGCCTTTAATCCACTGGCGGAACCCGGCGGAGGCCGGCTCTTGCAGGAAGTAGCCGAGCAGATGCACCGATGGCGCGCGCCCTCCGCCCGGGGGTGGGTCCGGGCGCGTGCTCAGCTCGATGCCGCACACCAGCTCCAGGCCGGCTTCGGCGGGCGTACGGCACGGCAATGTCGTAGCCTTCCAGGGTGGCATGGTCTGTGATGCCCAGCGCCTCCAGGCCCATGGCCTTGGCGTCGTGCACCAGTTGCGGGGGAGGAACGGAACCGTCGGAACGGTCCGAGTGCGTGTGTAGATCAATCATGTACTTTAGTTAGACAGGGCCTCTTCCGCATGGTGGGATTTGACGCGCCCGGTGATGCCGGCATCCAGGCCGCTCAGCCCGGTGGCCGGATGGCGGGGTTTGGTCACCATGCGGACTACTATTTTTTCGTGTATGCGTTCGTAAATCTCAAATGGAATGATGTTGCGCAGCGCCAGCAGCAGCTTGAGCTTGAAACCGATCATGTAGTGCAGGCGAGGTTTGCGCGGTCAGGATCTTGTAGACCACCCCGGCGATATCCTGGGCAGTGAATTTGTTGTGAGCCAGCAGGCCGTCGACCAGGGCTTCGTGCTGGCAGAACCAGAAGTAGTAAGGGCTCGAAGGGTCCTGGGAGCGGCGGGCGCGATTGCGATTGATGCCGAAGTGCGGCGACTGGGGTTCGGGCGAATTGGCCCGCGAGCGTCGTCAGGACCGCTGCTCAAGGACGCTCGGTTCACTCAACAGGCGGCGTAGTCGCGGCTTGGGCTGGACAGGCCGATCCAATGCGGCAATGAAGGCATCCCACTGCTTCGCATTCAACGAGAAATGGCGTTGGTCAGCAACGCTCTGTTCCGCCTCGGCACACGCGCTGCGGATGACGAAGTCGGTCAGGCTTTCGCCTCGTTCCGTGGCAGCGCGGCGTATCAGTTCCTCCTGTTCAGGGGAGGTCCTAAGATTTAGCCGACGCGACCGTGACGATCTCAAAGTTGCGGACAGATTATTATCCTCGTACATACATTGTACGCCGAAACAAGCCGAGGTCGGTACACCGCTGCGCATCCGAATGCTGTCGTCATCGACCAGGTACAAACTGACGCGTACATTTCCGACCTGATCACGAACGTCGTTCAGAAAATCCCGTAGGCTTCCCGCGACCCTCCGCAAGGCGGAGGATCGGCCCAGATCCTTGGGGAGCGATACCTGCGCGGTGGTCCCAATCGTTTCGTACGCGGAACAGGGAAATACGTGTGGCCCATTCCCGCCGGATAGGCGTGCCTTACCTTACCGCCAGCTCCGCCACTCCCCGCCGCATATTCTCCAGCAGCGAATACGGCGTGTTGACGTTATTGTCCTTGCCCGTGCCCAGATGAATCGCCGGCTTGTTCTCCCCGTGGAAATCCGTCCCGCCGGTCTCGATCAGGTTGAACTGCGCCGCCAGCTCTTTGTAAAGCGCCGTGTCTTCCGGGGAATGCTCGCTGTGATACACCTCCAGACCTTGCAGGCCGTTGTCGATCAGCACGCGCAGCAGCTTTTCCAGCGAATCGCGGTCGCGCTCGGGCAGGCGCACGGGATGCGCCAGCGAGGGCATGCCGCCGCCTTCGCGGATGTGGCGCACGCCGTCCACCAGCTCCGGCTCTTCGCGCTCGACCGACGCCGAAGCGTTGTCCGCCAGGTAGCGGTCGAAGGCTTCCTGGTTGGTCTTGACATAGCCCTTCTTCAGCAGGATCTTGGCGAAGTGCGGGCGGCCTGTAAGATGCTTGCCCAGCACCTGCACTTCTTCCAGCTTAATGTCGACGCCGAGGGAATTCAGCTTGGCGATCAGCTTGCGATTGCGCTCGCGGCGGCTCTCCTGATGGCCTTTAATCCACTGGCGGAACCCGGCTGAGGCCGGCTCTTGCAGGAAGTAGCCGAGCAGATGCACCGAAGGAGCGCGCCCTCCGCCCGGGGGTGGGTCCGGGCGCGTGCTCAGCTCGATGCCGCACACCAGCTCCAGGCCGGCTTCGGCGGCGTACGGCACGGCGATGTCATAGCCTTCCAGGGTGTCATGGTCTGTGATGCCCAGCGCCTCCAGGCCCATGGCCTTGGCGTCGTGCACCAGTTGCGGGGGAGGAACGGAACCGTCGGAACGGTCCGAGTGCGTGTGTAGATCAATCATGTACTTTAGACAGGGCCTCTTCCGCATGGTGGGATTTGACGCGCCCGGTGATGCCGGCATCCAGGCCGCTCAGCCCGGTGGCCGGATGGCGGGGTTTGGTCACCATGCGGACAACTATTTTTTCGTGTATGCGTTCGTAAATCTCAAACGGAATGATGTTGCGCAGCGCCAGCAGCAGCTTGAGCTTGAAACCGATCATGTAATGCAGGCGAGGTTTGCGCGTGGTCAGGATCTTGTAGACCACCCCGGCGATATCCTGGGCAGTGAATTTGTTGTGAGCCAGCAGGCCATCGACCAGGGCTTCGTGCTGGCAGAACCAGAAGTAGTAAGGACTCGAAGGGTCCTGGGAGCGGCGGGCGCGATTGCGATTGATGCCGAAGTGCGGCGTGTAGATCAGGCCCGGCTCGAGCACCGAAACGTGAATGCCGAGAATGGCCATTTCCTGGCGGAGGCACTCGCCCAGCCCGACCACGGCGAACTTGCCGGAAGAATAGCCGGCGATGCTCATCTCGCCCATGCGTCCGGCGGCCGAGGCGGTGATGATGATGCGTCCGGAGCGGCGCGCGCGCATGTGTGGCAGCACGGCCTGGGTCAGTTCCATGATGCCGAAGACGTTGACATCGTAGAGCTGGCGGATCTCCTGCATGCTGAGGTCTTCGAAGAAACCGCGCAACCCCATGCCGGCGAAATGCACGACGCCATCGATGCGGCCGGTTTCGCGGATGACGGTGTCGACGGTGCGGTCGATATCGGCGCGGCGGGTGATATCCATGCGCAGCGCGCTGACTGCGACATTGCGGTGGGCGGCCTGCTGCTCGAGGTCCTTCAGCTCAGCCTCGGAGAAGGCGGTGCCATAGACACGGAAATTGCGGGCGGCCAGGAACAAGGCGGATTCCATGCCCAGGCCGGAGCCCGCACCGGTAATCAATACTACGGGTCGGTCGTCAGTCATGCGATCAGTTCTGCCCCCGGGCGGCCAGTTCCCTTTGAATGCCATGCACGGCGCGGCGGTCCAGGCGGTACGTGAAAAGGGAAATCAGCGAAATCATGATCAACACGGCGGGTACAGCGCCGAATAAGAGGCCGACATAAGGAACCGCGACGGGCGGTTTGCCCGGCGTACCATAGGCCGCGCCATACGAAAACTTGCGGAAGAGCGCCAGCAACAGGCCCGACAAAACAAAGGCCAGTCCGGCGGCGAACTTCTCGCCAAAATTCATGATGCCGTAATAGCTGCCTTCGCGGCGCAGGCCGGTGCGCAATTGGTCACTGTCCGTCACGTCGGCCACCATGGAGGACGGCAGCACCCAATACGCGCTGGCGAAGATGCCAGCCAATAGATGACCCAACATCAGCGGCAACGGGTGACCCGTACCGAAGAGCCGGCCAGGACCAACCAGGAACGTGGCGCACAGCATCACCACGGCGGTGGCCGCCACAGCCGCGATGTACAAGGTCCGCTTTTCCGTGTGGCGGGCGAGCATCATCCATATCACCACACCCGCCAGCGCACCGACGAAAAAGCAAAGCTGCATCGTGCTCAGCATCGCGCCGCCGCTGATCTTGGCGTACCAGGTGAAATAGTGGAGAGCCATGCTGAAGTTGAGCGTCACGGCCAGCCAGAAGATGAGGCTCGCCACCCAGATTTTGCGGAAGGCGGGATTGCGCAGTGACATGACCAGGCCGGAAAGGAAGTGCGGGCGGGCGGCGTGTGCGGGAGCGGCCGGCAGGGCATTGCTGCGATCGCGTGTACCGATGGTGCTGACCAAACCGCTGACCGTCATCAGCAGGCCGAAGGCTAAGCCGACGCGCGGGTAGCCGCCATACTGCAGCCTGTCGGCATCATTCGGAAAAAACAGCAGAAACGATCCCCCGGCAGCCAGCGCGCCCAGCAGAGCAAACAGCGCGCGAATGCCCATGGTGCTGGTGCGGTCATCATATCCGCGGCTCAACTCGGCGCCTAAGCTGAGATATGGAATGCGATAGATGGCGCTGGTGAACCGCAGCGCCACCATCGAGCCAATCAGCCACAGGAATAGTCCGGTAGGCGGCAGGCTGCGCGGCGGGCTGAGCAACAAATAGAAACAAAACCCCATGGTCAGCGATCCGGGCAGCATGTAAATATGCCGGCGGCCGAAGCGATGCCGCGTGCGATCCGAAAGGTGGCCGATGAACGGATCGAGGAAGGCATCCAGCGCCAAGGTGGCGCCGAGTCCGGTGCCTACCAGGGCGGGCGACAAGCCCATGACCGACGTATAGAAGAAGACTAGCAATAAGCCGGACAAAAACATCAGTATCGTGATGGGCATCTCCCCCACGCCATAGAGCAGCTTGGCCGATAGCGGCAGCGGACGCGGTTCCGTATCCAAAGCCGGCGGGGTCATTGCGGGAACGCTCAACGTGCCTCCAACAGATTTTCTTCCGGGCTTTGCGGCACCGGTTCCCGCAGAAATTGCATGATGTGCTCGGTCAGCAGCTCCGGCTGTTCGAGCGGGCCGAAGTGCTCGCCGCCCGGCAGCAGCACCGGCCTGCAGTTGGGCAGCGCGGTGTGCAGATATTCGTAGGAGCTGATGAAGTGCGACCCCTGCCCGTAGACCAGCAGCGTGGGCGTACGGATGGTGCGCACGGCATCCAGCGTCATGGCGCCCACTTCTTCGTAATCCTTCAGCAGCGTGGTATTGCGGATCAGATGCAGCAGCGGCTCGCGATTGCGCGGCAGCCCGCGCGCCGGCCCGTAGAACTTGGGCGTTTCCAGACTGAGCTGCAGCAGAAATTCCGCGTCGGTGCGCTTATCTTCCGGAACGTGGATACCGACTTCTTCGAGCTTGGCGACCCAGGCCGCCCAGCCGATCCAGTCTTTATCCTGACGCAAATGCACCAGGGCGGCGAGGCCCGGCTCGAGCGCCAGCAGCTTGGGCACCCGCTCGGGATAGAGCATGCTGAAATACATGGCCACGTCGGCGCCGAAGCTGTGGCCTACCAGGATGGGCCGCTCGATTCCCAATTCGTCCAGGAAGCAGCGCAGATCTTCGGCCATATCGGCCGCGGTGTAACCGGTGGGGGTGACGTCGCTATAGCCGTGGCCGCGCAGATCGTAGGTGGTGACGCGGTATTCGCGGCGCAGGATCGGCGCCATATACAGGTGCCAGATTGCGAGGTTGCCAAGGAAGCCGTGCAGCATCACGACATCCGGACCCATGCCTACCGTAATGTAGTGGAGGTTCACTCCGTTCGCTTTGATTTTTGGCATCGGTCTATAGCATCTCCTCTATTCGATGTACCCCAACTCGCGCAGCCGTTCCAAAACCGTCTCCTCATCCTCCATCTCGGCAGGCGCAGGCTCCTGGGAGGGCGCCGGCCCCGTAGAACCCGCTCCGGCGGCCATTTTCCGCACCGGACGCTTCTCCACAACCCCCGGTTCATAGATCTCGACCGGCACCCGGCCTTCCAACTCCGCTAAAAGGGGCAGCCCAAGACTATACAGCACTGTGGGCGCAATGTCCAGTATGGAAAGCTCACCGGCGTCCAGGCCGCGTTGAATGCCCGGTCCGCGCGCCCCAAAAATTCCGACATGGCGGTGCGCGCCGGAGACCACCGGCCGCTTGGAAACCACGTCAGGGGACGGCAAAATCGAGACCAAGCCGCCGTCTCGCAGGACCAGCGTCAAGTCGGGCGCGACGTCGTGATGCGGCCCCTTGAAGATGTCATCGCGCGTGTAGACTTCGGTCACCAGCGGCTGGCCGGTCTGCAGATCGGGGATCTGGCGCAACTCGTCCATCAGTTTTTGCCGGAAGCCGGCGTATTCGGAAGCGGGCACGCCCGGCGTGGTTCCATCGCGACTGACCGCGATGTAAATACCGTTACTGGTAGGCGTCGTGGCGAAGGCCTTGGTCTTGTCCCAATCCATCAGCCAGGTGTGCTTGGCGACCTGTCCCACACCCAGCAGCGCGCCCTCGGTATCACGCGATTTGGAAGCTTCCGACCAGGCCAGATACCCGTTGCGCTCCAGCCAGGTGTTGATATGCAGCACGTCGTAGGTGGGGCCGAAACCGTGATCGGAAGCCAGCACCACGGTGACCTCCGGACCGGCCAGCGCGCACATCTGTTCGAGCAGGCTGTCCACGCAGCGGTAATAATTCAGGCAGGCCCGGCGGATCTGGTGCTCCCACTCTTCGGTGAGCGGGCGATCGTCTTCGGGACGGATGAAGCGCCAGCAGAGATGCTGCAGCTTATCCACGCCGTCAAACAGTACGGCGGTGAGATCCGACGGATCCTCCTGGGTGAGGAACCGCAGCGCCTGGAACAGGTTCTGCTCGCGGCGGCGGTGCAACTCGATCCAAGGCTCCAACTCGGCGTAATTGGAAGTGCCTTCGGTGGCCTTCTCTTCGAGCTTGATATCCATGGCCAGCTCGCGCGGATTGAAATCCGGGATGGCCTTCAACTTGTCGAACAGTCCTTCCGGCCAGCAGGCCAGGCGCAGTTGTTTCCAGGGAATCCAGCCGGGCACGACGTATCCGGCGATGCGCGGCGCCGGGAACATGGCGGGGAAATTCAGCGTGGTGGTGCGCAAGCCGTTGGCAGAGGCCAGCGACCAGATGGTGTCGCACTGCACGTCGTTGGAATTGAAGAAGCGGATATGCCGGGTGGAGGGCGAATCCATGCGGAAGAAGTCGAAGACGCCGTGCTGGCCGGGGCGGCGCCCGGTCATCAGCGAAGTCCAGGCGGGCGGGGTCAGCGGCGGGATGATGCTGCGCAGACCGGCACGCACACCTTGGGCATAAAACGATTTCAAGAAGGGCATCACGCCCTGCTCCATGAGCGGATCGAGCACCGTAAACGTGGCGCCATCGAGCCCGATGAGGAGCGTCTTCATGCTCATTGCGGCCGCCTTACGGCCCCGGCTTCGACCGGCGCCTCGGAGGTGACGGCGTGCGCGCTCAGATGCGTCATCACGAAATCGGCCAGCTCGTTAATGGAAAGATCGCGCTGCTGCTGGCCGATTTCCGCCAGCAACTCGGCCCAAGGCATCTGCGCTTGAAAGTGTTCCTGGATGGCGGTGCCCAGCACCACGGCATCCAGCGATTCCAGACCTAACTCGGTGAACAGCAGCGAAGCTGGGCCCACCGGATCGGCGTAATCCCAATCCGCGGTCAGCTCCTGCATGGTGTGCAGCAGGTAGTCCAGAACGTCCTGCCGGCTTTGCCTCATTGCACTACTCCCTGTTGGTAAATGAGCGTTGAAAAAACAAAATCTGTTTCGCGTGCAGTATAGGCGGTCATGGCCTTGCCGCGCAAGTGGGGAAACTGGTCCAGCGCGCCGTTGCGCAACTCGAGTTGCACGGCCCCCGTATCCAATTCGACGCCGGTGATGCAGAAAGCATGCAGACCGGCGGCCATGCCGCGTCCCAGCGCCTTGCCGACGGATTCCTTGGCGCACCACATGCGCAAGGCCCACTCCTGCCGCAAATCCACCGGCATGGCGTCGAGCAGCTTGCGCTCCTCGGCGCTGAACGCCACGGTTTCAAAATCCTCCCGGCGGTGACTCAAGCATTCCAGGTCGATGCCGACCGATTGGCCGGAATCGAGGGCCGCCAGGGCCACGGCGGTGCCGTGGCTGTGCGAAATCGAGATGACCGGCTGGATGCGCAGGCGCTGTGTCCAGGCGCCTTCCGCGCGCGGAGCGCCGTAGGGATCGGCCACGATCTCGATATCGGCGGGTGAAAGCTGCACGCCGCGATGCTTTTCCAGCAGCGTGCGGACGGCGTCTTTGGCGGCGCAGCGGCCGAGCAGCCATTCGCGCTTGCGTTTCTCGACCGCGCGCATGGAAAGCCACTGCTGGCGCTCGCGGCGGCTCAGCACCAGGTATGCCAGCGCTTTCAGCCAGATTCCGTGCGAAGCCTCGAAGAACTCGCTCGAAAAACTGTCCAGCCGGCAACAGACCAGCGGCTGCTGGCGGAAGGCGGCCACCGGCTCGCTCCACAAATTCGAAAGGCAGGACTCCTGCGGCGCGATGCGCAGCTGCCAGAATTCCGGCGTCTGCAGAAATCTCCGGTTTTCCCAATTTCCGATGCGATAGAGCAGGCGGCCGTGCGCATCGATGATGTCAATGTCCGTACGGATGTCCTTATCGCTGGTGTAGGTGACGGCGGCGCGGCACTCCAGGCGCGCGCCGGGAGCGGGCGGCGGCCCATAACAATTCAGGGTAGCCAGCGCGTATGGAAATATATCCCCGGTAGGATCGAGTTGTTCCTGCGACCAGAACGCCACGGCTTGCCCGGCGGCATCCAGCGTGACCGGATCGAGCAGGAAGGCGGGCTGCGGCAGGCCGGCGATCATGGCATCGCGCGGCGGGACCTCGAGGGTGCACGCCGCACCGTTGCTGCCGGTGCGATCCATGCTCTTGATCACCTGGAAGAGCGGGCCGGGAAACATATCGTCGGCGTAGAGACGATCCGCAGTCCAGCGCGAGCCGCGCTCGTGTTCGAGCGCGAAGGATTCCGGCGGCGCTGCCCGCGGATAATCCGGCGCGTAGAGCATCAGGCCTTCGGCCCACAGCGGCCGCGGCGTATCGTCGCTGCGGCTCTCGCGCATGGCGACGTAGACGGCGTTGGGTTCGCGCTGTTCGGCGATGAGCTCGATGCCGGCATCCGGCGTCTCCAGCGTGATCCAGCGATAAGCGCGGAAATCGCGCATGCCTGCCAGCACTTTGCCAGGCTGCAGCAGGGCGCCGGCTTCCGCCAGAATTTCCATGAAAATGGACAACGGCACGATCGGCAGACCGGCCAGGTCCGGATCTTCCTGCGAGAGGTGTCGGCCCAGCGTGTGATCGGCAAACAGCCGCTCGCGCTCGAGCGAAAAGCGGTGCCGCGCGCGGGCGCGCACGCCCGGCACGAGCTCCAGCACTTCGGTGAGGAACGGGCCGCGGACTACGGGAGTATTCGGCAGCGCTGTTTGCCGCTCAGCCAGATAAGAGTTCATTATCTGCTGCTCGACTTCGAGGAAGCGCTCCATGGTGCGAAGGTGCCACTGTATAACAGGCGCAGAATCGGAGCCGGTGGCCCACGCTAATTCGCGCGGCAGGCGGGCCGGCGCGGGCGAGCGCCTCTCAACGGTGGCGGGGACGGCTTGATCCAGCATGGCAGTGGATTCCGGCTGACGGCAAAAAGAGATTCCTTCCAGGTCCCGAATGTGCGTGACGCGCTCATCGCGCAGCCGCTCGATGATGCGCGCGAGTTTCTCCTCCAGATCCGCGCGCGACGCGGCTACGATGGTCAAGCGCGAGTGGACTGCCAAGCAATTCAACGTCCATGCCAGATCGGGGAGCGGCACTTCGCTGGAAAACGCAGCCAGCCGGTCGCGCAAGCGCTCGGCTTCGGCCAGTAATTCCACGCGGGTGTCGCCGGAGATCCTAAATTGTACCGTATGCTGGTTGTCATACGCTTCCAGCACAACGTGCGCGTGGATGCCATCCGGCCCGCAAGCGCTCACGCCGGCGCGTGGGGGTGTCTCAGCGGAGCCATCGAGTCGTGGCGCCGTCTCGGAATTGAGCGCCAGGGCGGTTTGAATCAGGTCGCCGATGCCGCCGGTGGCGGCTCCCGCCGCAGCGGATGTGACGCAACTTATAACGACGGCATAGACACGATCGCCGGCGCGCTCGGCATCCGCGAGGCGCTTCAGAACCAGCATATCCGCTTGCCCGGAATACGCCGCTCCGGCCAATGCCATATCGCAGCGGCCGCCGCGCAACTCATTTACCGCCAGTTCGAGCGTGACCAGCTCCGGCGCGCAGGCTGTGTCCACGACGTAGGCGGGTCCGGTGATGTTCAGGTATTGGGCGATGCGCGCGCTGAGGTCCGGCGCTGCCTGGCCGGCAGAAACGATGGCGGTGCGCCGGCGCAAATCGCCGAGCCTGGCGGGATCGCCGTAGCCTGCATCGGCCAGCGCTTCACTCGCGGCGCGCAACGCGGCAGATTCATCCGCCGCGGAGATGCCGGCCAGCCCGATGATAGCGATATCATGCCGGCTCATGGCAGACTCCCGAAGGCGTGGATTTCCATGCGCGGCGTGCCGGCCGGCACGGCGGTTTTGCTCCAGGGGCCTTCACCGTAAGCCACCAGCGCATCGTTTGGTGGCGCGGCTTCCATCTCGTGCAACGCGGCTTCGGCGCCGCCGGCCCGCGGGATCAGAGGCACCGAGCGCGCCAAAAACTGCTGCCGTACTTCCTCGGAGACCATGCCGGTCTGGTCCCACGGCCCCCAGTTGAGAGCCGCTACGCGGCCCGGCCACTCGGCCGCCAGCCGGGAGGCGAACCCGTTCATGACGCCATCCGCAGCGGCGTAATCGGCCTGTGCACGATTGCCGAACGCCGCCGTCACCGACGACATGAACAGCAGGCATTGCAAGCTTTCCGGCCGCAGCTTGCGGCTGAGCAGATAGGTGCTGTCGGCTTTGGTGTCGACCACCCGGTCGAACGATTCCGGCGTTTTATCGCGGAGCAGCTTGTCTTCGATGACGCCGGCGCCGTGAATCACCGCGTCCAGCCGGCCATAATCCAGGTAAATGCTGTCGATCAGCTCGCCGAAGGCGGCCGGGTTGCGCACATCCACGGAATGATAGGCCACGCGCGAGCCGATGCGGCGCAAAGTTTCGAGCGTGCGGCGGATCTCGCGATCTTTCATCAGGCGGTGGTAAGCGGCTTCGACGGCGGCCGGCTTGGCGTTGGCGCCGGCGGCTTTCAATCGCGCCATAAGCGCGGCTTTGAGGCGCGGCGCTTCGGTTAGGCTGGCGGTATCGGCGGGCTCGCCCTCGGCAGGCAGCGGCGATACGCCTACCAATACCAGCGTGGGCTGGCAGCGCTCGGCCAAGCCGCGCGCGATCTCGGCAGTGATGCCGCGCGCGCCGCCAGTCAGCAATATGACCCAATCGTGCTGGATCTGCCGTGCGGTGCGCATGCTGAACGGCTCGACTTGCGGCACGATGGTGAGCCGCCGGTCTCCTGGCAACCCAACCTGCAGCGTCTCATCCGGGGAGGTCAATTCATCCAGCAGCTTTTCACGCAAGATCCGCACCGGATCGGTAGCGTCCACATCGATGACTTTCGACAACACGCCGGTGAATTCGAGCGCCACCGTCTTGGTGAAATCGGCGACGGCGTAATGCGTGGGCGGCGTCTGCGGATTGGGGTGCAGGCCGAAGTCTCCGCCACGGCCGGTAACGGCGGCGAACAATGCGCCGCGCACCCGTCCAGCTTGCTTGAGATCCGCTTCGGTAGCGCGCGCCAGAGCGTACAAGCTACGCACATCGAGCTGCATGTGCTCGCGCCACTCGGCGAAACTGCCGGGCGCGGCGGCTCCGTTGGCTCTGAGCGGCAACAAATGGATGACCGCACCGATCGGTCCGTACTCCTGGCGGATCAGCCCCACGGCGGACTCGATGGCGGCCGTGTCCCGCAGGTCCGCGGTAACCAGATCGGCGTCGGCGATGACGGTGTCCGGATTGTGGCGCAGCAGGAAAGCACGCTCGCCCGCGCGGTTCAGCTCGTGCGCGATGCCGGCGGCGATGCCGGTCTCATCGTCGGTTATGATGCTGATCCGTCCTGCATAATACTGTGGGCGGCTGCGGCGGCGCGGCTTGGCAGTCACGGTAAGCACGAAGCGGGGCACCGGGCGATGGTCGCCGGATGACCGGACGTCGATGGCCGGACGGCCCGCGGTGCCCGGCAGCACGACGGCCAGCCGCTCAGCGATTTCCCGCAGCGTGCGCGCGGCGGTCAGCGTTTCCAGGATGGCTTGTATTTTCTTTTGCTCGGCGGGCGGACGCAGCTTCTGGAATGCGGTCAGAATTTCCAGGCGCTTGAGCGAGTCGATGCCCAAGCCGGCTTCCAGGCTGGCGTCCGGATCGAGCATTTCCGGCGGATAGCCCGTGCGCTCGCTGGCGATGCGGCGCAACTCGGCGGCGGTGTCGCGGGCGGGCGCGATGGGAGGGGTTCCGGACAGCGCCGAAGGCGGCAGCACCGCGGTGATGCGGTCCGCGATGGCGCGTAGCGTGCGCGCGCCGGCCAGCGGCTCCATCACTTCCTGCAGCTTGCGTTGACCGTCAAAGGTGCACAGCTTCTGGAAGCTGCTCAGGATTTCCATGCGCTTGATGGAGTCGATTCCCAGGTCGGCATCGATGGCCGCATCCAGATCGAGCATCTCGGGCGGATAGCCGGTACGCTCGCTGACGACGCGCATCAGCTCTTCAGAGGCAGACGGTGCTGAGCGCTGCGGTAGCCCGCAAGCGGGGATGCTGGGCACTGGAAGAGCAGGTGGTGGGTTATGGGTTATGGGTGATGGGGCCGCCAGATACGCCCGCATGACTGCTTCCTGCGTTTCCAGAAACTTCGCCATGAGCTGCTGAAATTGCAGGATGACGGATTCGTGAGCCGATGCGCCGGTCAGAGCATTGCGCCAGGATTGCAAAGTAGCGTTGACGTCGCCGGTGGCTTCGATGAGAACTCCCGCCACGCCCGCGGTCTGGCAAGCTGCCGCCGATTCGGGACCGATGCCGGTTACCCAGACCGGGACTTTGGCTTTGGCCGCCAGTTCTTTCGCCAGCGCCTCGCCGTGCGCGATCAGGCCATCACAGCCCAGTTCAATCGTGCGGGCCGCCTGTGCCGCCGAAGAGACTTCCACCAGCACGTGGCGGGCGCCTAACAGCGCGTGCCATCCAGTCAGGATCACCCATTCCGCGGAGCCGGGCAATCGCTCCAAAATCGCGGACGCCAGCGGCGAGCTCACGTCGATCTTGACGCCAAACGGTCCGGCCGCGAGCCGTTGGATGCGCGCCAGCGCCTGCCGCACCGTCTCGGCATCGGACATTGCCGCGCAATTCAACACGCCCACCGCGCCCGCATGCGTGGCGGCGATGGCTGCGCCATAATCCGGCGTATCCGGCGAATTCGAGACAATGAAGCCAAAGGCGTTCATAAAGCAAGCCGCACTTCCGTTTGGAGGCTACCGGGCTACGGTCACCGGGGAGCTCGCCCGCGGCAGGTATTCGTTTTCGTAATATTCCCGCACCCACTCGCGGTTGATCTCTTCTCCAGAACGCAGGGTGATCTCCTGGCCGCAGGCGGCGCACTTCATGCGGAATCCCATGGACGCCGTCATGGCGCCGCCGCAGGACCTGCATTTCGATGGCGTGTACTGCGCCAGACTCTCGATCATCCGCAGCCAGGTGTCGATTTTCAGGAAGTAGTTCTGCAGATCCTTGATGGCCACCAGTCCCTGGAACGCGGCGGCGTCGGCTTCCGGCATGCGGCGCAGCAGCAGCTTCTTGCCTTCGTCGGTGAGGTATCCGTCCTGTTCCAAAATGCCGGGACCAAATACCTCCACGGCCGTTTCCAGGATGGACTTGTCCGGTAGGAAAATATGGAACTGGGATTCGGTCTCCATGCTGATCTCGATCAGATCCAGCGACTCTGCGCCGAGATCGTCGAGCTGCATGTCGGGGGTCACCTGCGATACATCGATACGCAGGCTGCGCGCGACGATCTGCGCGAATTTTTCAAAAGCCTCCGATTCGGTCGTGTTTGGCATGTGTGTCTCCTTGAGAACTCCTTTATCCGGTCCAGGCGCGCACGGCGAGCACCGCGTTTTGTCCACCGAAAGCGAAGGCGTTAGCCAGAGCGGCGCGCACTTTGGCGGCACGGCTTTGATTGGGAATATAGTCCAGGTCGCACTGGGGATCCGGGGTCCGTAGATGCATGGTAGGCGGCACGTGACCTTTCGCAATAGCCTGGACTGCGCAAATCAGGTTGCAGACACCCGCCGCGGAAATGGTGTGTCCGATCTGTCCCTTGTTCGAGGATACCATGAGCTGCTTGGCCCGCGGACCAAAAACGCGCTTGATAGCAGTGGTTTCGATGACGTCGTTCTTGGGTGTCGAAGTACCGTGCGCGGCGATGTAGTCGACTTCTTCCGGCGCGATAGCGGCCTGCTGCAGGGCCGTGTTCATCGCCTGGGCTTCGGAGCTGCCGTCCGGCGAAGGATCGGTAAGAGTATAAGCGTTGAGGCTGGAGCCGTAGCCGGCCAGTTCGGCGTAGATGTGCGCGCCGCGAGCCTGGGCACTCTCCAGAGTTTCCAGCACCACCGCGCCACCGCCTTCGCCCATGACGAAGCCGTCGCGCTGGCGATCGAACGGGCGTGAGGCGAGATCCGGATTGGCGTTGCGGCTGAGCGCTCCCAGCAGGGTGAACGCCAGGATCGGCAGCGGGCTGACCAGGGCCGCCGCACCGCCTGCCAGCATAGCTTTGACTTTGCCCATCCGCACCAGGCGGAAGGCTTCGCCGATGGCATGCGAGCTGGCCGCGCACGCTGTATCCATCACGAAGGCCGGACCGGCCAGCTTGAGTACCTTGGCCGGCACGCTGGCGATCATGTCGCCCAAGCGGCGATAGAAGCTGTTGTCGGGTTGTTGTCCTTCACGCGCGAAGCGGGCCATGTCCAGCGCCGGGCTGTCAGGCTTGCGGAGCTGGAAATAGTGCTTCATGAGGTACATGTCCAGATAATTGACGCTGGTGCCGGCGGCGATGCCGATTTCGGCCGGCGGAAGCGGCACGCGATCCAACTGCGCGTCTTCGAACGCTTCCTGTACCACCGGCAGGAAGAGCCGCACTCCGCGGCGGCACCACGTGCGCGGGATCACCGGTCCTGCGTCCCGCGGCACGTGTTTGACTTCGGCCACCACTTTAGTGCTGTACTCCGCCGGGTCCCAGAAGCTGAGCGTGGCGATACCGTTATCGCCCGCCAGCAACCGTTGCCAGCACGTGCGCAGATCCGGCCCGAGCGCGGTGCTCATGCCCATGCCGGTGATCACGACTCTGTGCACGCCTGTTCCTCCCCCAAAGTCCTGATACCGCTCCCTACCGGCGCGCTTACCGAGCCGCGACCGTCAGGGAGCGGTTTCTTCCTCGCTCAAACCGCTTGCAACTCCTCGTCTTCCTTCACGATCTCGGCCGTATCGCGCATGAGGAAGCCCTGATCGATCAGGTACTCCATAATGCGCTCGGCATTTTCCTGCGGCGTCTCCCGGCCCGTGAACAACGTGATTTCGGGCGCGGTAGGCGCTTCGTAAGGATCATCGACGCCAGTGAAGCCTTTAATCTGCCCGGCGCGTGCTTTGGCGTAAAAGCCTTTCACGTCGCGCTGCGCGCAGACATCTACCGGCGTATCCACAAATGTTTCGATGAATGCGTCCTTGCGCATCATGGCGCGGACCGCGTTGCGAGTCTCGCGATAAGGGCTGACGGCCGCGCAGATCACCGCGCCGTTATGCCGCACGATCTCCGAAGCTACATAGCCGATGCGCAGAATGTTGGTGTCGCGATCCTCGCGCGAGAAACCCAGGCCCTTGGACAGGTGCGTGCGCACCACGTCGCCATCGAGCACGGAGATCTGCCGGCCATGCTCCATCAGCATGACGGTGAGGATGTCGGCGATGGTGCTCTTGCCGGCGCTGGGCAGCCCCGTGAACCAGATGCAGAAGCCCTGCTTGTTCCGTGGAGGATAGGCGGAGCCGAGAATCTCGGCCGTCTCCTTGCGGGTGAACCAGCCGGGCAGCAGGCGGCCTTTGACCAGGTAGTCTTCGCGTACCTGCGTGCCGGAAATCGAGAAGACCTTGTGATGCGGCGGAACGTGGGTGACCTGCTCGTAGCGGTCCTCGTCGGCCAGATAGACCATTTCCTCGTAAGGCAGGCACTTCATACCGATTTCCGGGCCATGCTTCTTCAGCATCTCGCGCGCGGCCGCCGGATCGTAGAATGGCTTGCCTTTGGAATTCTTGCCGGGACCGGCATGGTCGCGGCCCACGATCAGATGGCTGCAGCCGAAGTTGCGGCGGATAATGGCGTGCCAGATCACTTCCTGCGGGCCGGCCATGCGCATGGCCAGCGGCAAGAGGCTGAGCGTCGTCGTCTGCGGATCGTAGTAGTTCTCGACCAGCGCTTTATAGATACGCACGCGCGTGTAGTGGTCCACATCGCCCGGCTTGGTCATGCCGACCACCGGGTTGAGCAGCAGGTTGGCGCCGGAATCGCGGGCGGCGCGCTTGGTCAGCTCTTCATGCGCGCGATGCATGGGATTGCGGGTCTGGAACGCCACCACATCGGGATTGCCCATGTGGGAGAGCAGCTCGCGCACCTGAGCGGGCGTGCGCCGCAATTCCGGAAAGTCGAAGTGCTGCGGCATCTCGAGAACCTTCAGCGGGCCACTTAGGCGGTACTTGCCCCAGGAGAGCATCTCCCGGTAGGTGGGGTGCTCTTCGTCGGCGCATCCCAATCCCTTGGCTGCCTCTTCGTGGGCATCGGCCTCATAGATCTCATCGACCCGCATCCAGGCGATCAGGTTATTATTGGCATTGCGCAGCGCCAGTTCCTGACCTTCCTTGATGCCATCCAGCTTGGTGACCGGCAGGGTGATCGGAATCGACCAGATCAGCCCGTTGGCCAACCGCATGTTATTCAACACGCCGTCGTAATCGGCCTTGCTCATGAACCGGTCGAGCGGCGAAAAGCCGCCCATGGCCAGCAGTTCCAGATCGCACAAGACGCGCGGCGAAACTTGCAGCGTAGTCCCTTGACCTGCGCGGCGTGCCAGTTCTTCGCGCTCTTCGCCCGTTACCAGAAGATTGATCAATTTGCCGCCGTACGGCGAATTCAGTTCGACTTTCTCGTTAGACTTCATAATTCCCTTCTTCAAGTATTCACCCTTGGTCAGCAGCACCAGAGCGCTGCTGCGAGGCGGCGTTCCGGAACCATTTTTCTGGCCTGGATTCAATTCATTATAAAGGATTAGCGCCCTGCCGGCAGGTGACGAAAGTAGTACTCGTACCAGACCTTTATGGTTTCCTTACTACCAGCAGTTCACAATCCGCTGTTTCCCTGAAACTACGTTCAGACAACTTCACTGCGGCTGCGGGCCAGAAGGCTGGAACCCTGCATGGATTCCGGCGCCTCCACCCCGGCCAGATCGAGTAATGTGGGGGCGATATCCAGCAAACGCATGCCTTCGATCTCGCCCCGTACCGGCAGATTGGGAGAGGTCAGCAAAAAGCTCCCAAACTGGGCGTGGTTGCAATCGTCGGGGCCGGTGTCGTTCTCCTGAAGATACAGCGAGTTATAACCCAGCCCGCCAATGGAGCGCCAGTACAGCGCCCCGAAATGCACAATCAGGTCCGGCGGCACGTTGCGCACGTAGCGATACAGATCGCGCGGTTGGAAGACCAGCGACCCCATGGGTTCGCCGCGATCGTCGCGCAGCGCCTCAAAACGCGCCGTCATGTCCGCGATCAGGTCGTCATATTCGGATTCGCGCACCGTGCCGTGCGGCTCGCGTCCCTCTACGTTGAAGAAAACACGGGCGTAATAGCCGCCTTCGCTCCACACCCGGGTGCGCTCCCAATCCACCAGCTTGGGCGAGAACGGCGTGGGCTTGGTGACCGGCTCCTTCAGCACTAGCAAGCCTTCCCGCACCAGCCATTCATTGACGCAGAAGCCGCCTTCCAGGCGCTGCGCGCCGTGATCTGACACCACTAGGATGTTGGTGTCATCGTCCAGCATATCGAGCAGCTTGCCGATTTCTTCGTCAACCGTAACGTAATAATCCCGGATCAGGTTTTCGTAGGGATTGCCGGGGACATACTGCCGGTGCGCGGTATCGTGGTACTTCCAGAACCCGTGGTGGATGCGGTCGACGCCGATTTCCACGAACTGGAAGTAATCCCACTCGACGGTGGCCATCAGATAGCGGATCACCTCGAAGTGCTTGCGCGTCATGTCGAAGATCTGATCGCGCAGCCAGTCCTTGTTGTTCGTGCGGAAACCGCGCACGTCCACCGGGTACTCGCCCACCAGCCGCTCGATCTCCTGCTTGACGCTGGTGGGATAGGTGTACTCGTTGACCTTGGTGTCGGGAACCAGGAAGCAGCCGATGTTGATGCCGTTCATCCGCCGCGGCGGATAGCTCGGCGGCACGCCGATCACCACTACATTCTGGCCGCGCGCCCCCACCACGTCCCAGATCGCCGTCTGTTGGATCGATGTTGCGTTCACCACGCTCAAGCCGTCGTAGGAATAATCCTTGCGGTTGCGGAATCCGTACACGCCCAGCGAGCCGGGATCCTGGCTGGTGGACATGCACATCCACGCCGGCACCGTAATCGGCGGGATCACGCTCTCCAAGCGGCCCCAACAGCCGCGTTCCATCAATGCGCGGATATTATCCAATCCCGGATGCTGGAAGAGGATCTCGGGGGCCGCGCAGTCCAATCCAATTACAAGAGTCTTCACGCCCTGCCTTCTTTATTTCCTTTAGGTTGTAGTCCTGCGCCCGGCCTAAACGGGCATCGTTGCGGGACCTCGCTTATTCAGGCTATCTCACCACGATACCATGCCCTAAGTCAAGGACTATGGGTGTACTGGTACTGTGGGGGAATGCTGCATAAGTACAATGGCGAGCGGGGGTTGGCGCGTGTTGGCGGCCCCGGTTACTGTCGCACCCGCTCGGCGGCTATACTGACAGCAGGAGGAATGCGCGATGCTCGCTCCTGTGGCCACCGCGCCGGAATTAGTGACCGGCGAGCGTATGGATGTGGAAGAATTCCTGCGCCGCTGGGACGAACTGCCGGAACTGAAAAATGCGGAACTGATTGATGGAGTGGCATACGTGTCCTCACCGGTTAGCCTCGAACCCGGAGATCTCGATACCCTGATCCACATGTGGCTCGCTTATTACGCCCAGGCGACGCCCGGCTGCAGGGCCGGAAGTAACAGCACGTGGCTGATGCTGGATAGCGCTCCCCAGCCCGATGCCGCCCTCCGTATTTTGCCGGCATACGGCGGGCTGTCCAGGGTAAGGACCCGGCGCAAGAAGCGCTACAGCGCGGGCGCGCCGGAGCTGGCAGTCGAGGTCTGCCTGGCCTCCACTGATGTCGATTTCGGTCCGAAGCGCAAGCTTTACCAGAGAGCCGGCGTACAGGAATACATCACCATCGAGGCCCTGCTGGAGCGCATCATCTGGCGAGTGCTCGACGAGAATCACGTTTATAGTTTCCAATTGACCACTGACGATGGCATTCTGCGCTCGCGCGTCTTTCCAGGATTGTGGTTGGACGTGGCGGCGTTCTGGGCTAATGACGGCGCCAAGATGCTGGCGGCATTAAACGCGGGTATCGCTTCGGAGGATCACCAGCGGTTTGTAGGGCGGCTGGGACGCCGCGGTAAGTAGCTCACTTCGTCCGGATGGCTGCCCTGCCATCCGCGTACAGATACTCAGTCTTTCCGTCCACCCCTGGCACGGCGACCACGGTGGATGGCTTGCCCTTCGCAGGCTTGGAGATGAGCCAGTTATCCGGACCTTTGCGTAACTCAGCCATATCGAGGAATAGCTTGCCGTCGCGCTCGGTGATTTGCATGGTGTTATCGCCGTTGCGATACGTGCCAACATACTTCGCGAATTCACCCGGCGGAATCACGGTGGCCGGCATATCGTCGTGGCTTTCGGGCGGCGGCGCGCCGAGCATCTCCAGGATCTTGAGATGCGTCTTCTCCAGATTCTCGCCGGTGCGATTGCAGAGTACGATGACGGCCGCTTGCCGCCCCGGCAACATAGCGATGAACGAACCATAGCCGGCCCGCTCTCCCGCGTGTGTCCAAACCCGCACGCCGCCGGTTTCCTGCAAGTTCAAGCCGTAACCATAGGGCGTTTGCCAGCCCGGCGCCGAGGCGTGCGGCGTGGTGAGCGCCGTCACCACCTGCGGCGCTAGCACCTGTTTGCCATCGAGCTTGCCGTCATTCATCATGGCGATGACGAAGCGCGCGAGATCGTGGAGATTCGAAAAAACCGATCCCGCCGGCCAGTTAGCGGCATTGTCGGGGATGGGGCGCAGCACGGCGAGCTTGTCTTTCACCATTTCGTGGCCTTGCGCGAGCGGACGGGTCATCGCCATCAACGGACGCAGGGTCGACCAAGTCATGCCGACGGGTTCAAACACGCGCTCTTCGATCACGTCGGCGTACGGTTTGCCGGCGACCGTCTCCGCCAAGTAGCCCGCCAGCCAGTAGCCGGGATTCGCATAGGAGAAGATGACGCCCGGCTTGGTCATGAGCCAGTCGGATTTCCACGCGCGGATTTCCTCGCCCAGCGCGGCATCATCGTGGCGGCCATACATAATGGCTTCGTCCTTGAGTCCCGCTGTGTGACTGAGAAGTTGGTTGGCGGTGAGCGCGGCAATCGCCGGATCGAGCCCGTGAATGTAGTTGCCGACCGGGTCGTCGAAGCGCAGCTTGCCTTCGGCGGCCAGCGAGGCAACCGCCGCCGCAGTCAGCATTTTGGTGGTCGATCCCAGGCGGAACAGCATGTCCGGCGTGACCGGCGTGCCGGTCTCTATGTTCGATGTGCCAAATCCTTTCGCGTAAATCAGGCGGCCATCCTGCACGATGCCGATGGCGGCGCCGGGAGTTTTGGTGGCGGCGAGTTCCTGGTTCGCCGAGGCTTCAATTGCGGGGATGTCGAGTTTTTGGCCCGCCAAGGCGGCGCATGTCAACAGTAGGCACAGTGCCGATTGACGGGTGAGCATGCATGCTATTGTATCGGCGATGCGCTCTCCTGTGGACCCAACGGCGAAATTGATCACCGGCGAACGGATGGATGTGGAAGAGTTCCTGCGCTGCTGGGAAGAGCTTCCGGACCTGAAGAATGCCGAATTGATTGATGGAGTCGTACACGTGTCCTCGCCAGTTAGCCGCCAACATGGAAGCCTCGATTCTCTCATCCACATGTGGCTTGGCTATTATGCCCAGGCCACGCCCGGATGTGAGGGCGGAAATAACAGCACATGGCTGATGCTGGATAGCGCTCCGCAACCCGATGCAGACTTGCGGATCTTGCCGGCACAAGGCGGCCAGTCCAAGGACGACGGTATCTACAGCGCGGGCGCGCCCGAATTGGCCGTCGAGGTCTGCGTGAGCTCCACCGACGTCGACTTCGGGCCAAAGCTTAGGCTTTATCAGCGCGCGGGCGTGCAGGAATACATCACGGCCGAGACCTTGCAAAAGCGCCTCATCTGGCGTGTACTGGACGAGAATCACGCTTATAAGTTTCAATTAACGACCGAAGATGGCATCCTGCGCTCGCAGGTCTTTCCAGGATTGTGGCTCGACGTGGCAGCGTTCTGGGCCAAGGATGGCGCCAAGATGCTTGCGGCATTAAACGCAGGCATCGCGTCGGAAGATCACCAGCGATTTGTAGAGCGGCTGGGGGCAGGCAAGCAGTAGCCGCAGGAGTGAGGCAGACTCCGCAACTTCTCGTATGCTAGAAGTATGTCCACCCGAACGCTGGTGTCCGAGGAGGAATACCTGAACACATCCTACGAGCCAGACTGCGAATACCTGGACGGCGTGCTGGTGGAGAGAAACGTGGGAGACATCGGTCACGGTGTATTTGCAGCGCTGCTAGTTGGGTATTTTGGCAAGAGACGCAAGCTCTGGAACATTACGGTGGCTACGGACGTGCGCGCCTGTGTCCGCGAGGGAAGGTATCGGCTGCCCGACGTAGCGATCTTTTCCGGGCCCAAGCCGCCCGGAAAGATACTCACCACGCCGCCGCTGATCTGGATCGAAGTTCTATCCCCGGACGATCATCCGATACGGGTCAACGAGAAGGTAGAGGAGTTGCTGGCGTTCGGCGTACCCTATATCTGGATTATCGACCCGGAGACCCTGGAGAGCGAAGTCCACACCCCGCAAGGTAGAACGACCCTCGCGGATGGCATCTTCCGCATCCCCGGCACCCCCATCGAAGCGCCTCTCAAAGCCCTGGAAGAAGACTGAATCATCGGCGTGCATCTGCGTGCATCTGCGGTTGCATTAGGTTGGATCACTTCGCCGGCGCGAAGTGCCATTGTATGCTAGAAGCATGTCCACCCGAACACTGGTGTCCGAGGAGGAATACCTGAACACATCGTACGAGCCGGACTGCGAGTACCTGGACGGCGAACTAGTGGAGAGAAACGTGGGAACAAAGGCCCACTGCAGATTAGCGCTCCTTCTGGGTGCGTATTTCTTGCACAGGGAGAAGCTATGCAATATCCACGTGTACACGGATGTGCGTACGCGCGTCCGCCAGGGAAGGTATCGCTTGCCCGCCGTCATTGTCTATTCTGGGCCAGAGCCGGACGAACAGGTCTTTACCAAACCGCCCCTGATCTGGATCGAGGTTCTATCCCCGGACGATAGGCCCATACGGGTGAATGACAAGGTGCGCGAGCTGTTGGAATTCGGCGTGCCCTACATCTGGATCATCGACCCTGAGACCCTGGAGAGCGAAGTCCACACCCAGCACGGTAGCACTAGCCTGAGCGACGGCATCTTCCGCATCCCCGGCACGCCTATCGAGGTCCCGCTCCAAGCCCTGGAAGACAACTGAATCATCGGCGTGCATCTGCGTTCATCGGCGGTTTCATTTCGCCGGTTCGGCTTTGATAAATTCCAGCGCCGCCGAGTTCATGCAATACCGCAGCCCCGTCGGCTTCGGCCCATCCGGAAACACGTGCCCCAGGTGCGCGTCACACTTCTTGCACTGCACCTCGGTGCGCATCATGCCGTAGCTCGAGTCGGTCTCTTCCTCCACGTTCTCTTTGGCAATGGGCGCCCAGAAGCTCGGCCACCCCGTGCCCGACTCGAACTTGGCGTCCGAGTTGAACAGCGCGTTGCCGCAGCAGATGCAGCGGTACAAGCCCTTTTCGTGGTTCTTGAAATACTTGCCGGTGAAAGCCGGCTCGGTGCCTTTCTTACGCGTGATCGAATAGGCCAGCGGGGTGAGCTGGCGCTGCCATTCTTCGTCGCTCTTGACTACTTTATCCACGGTCACGATTCCTATCTTCTTTCCTTGATCTGAAAACTCCACCAGCTTCACAGGACCGGTGTTGCGCGGCTTGGAAGACGCCGCGGGGCGATTGGCGCTGCGCGCATCCGTGCACGCAGTGGCCAGAAATGCCAGCGACATCGCCAGAAAAGACCGGCGGTCGCGCGGAGCTGAAGGTGCGTCCATAGTTAACCCTCTTTACAGGATGCCGGAAACCGGCGCCTTTATTCCATGGTAGCGCAGCCTGCGTTTACCAAACTTTTACCGTTTCCTCACCCTTGTGAAGAGACCCCATGCGAACTATGGGTAGGTAGTCCAAAAACTGAGGATACGACAAGAATGACAACAAACCTAATGCAACAACCTTTACACAGACACTTGGCTATTTTTGCGGGGACGCTCGCGCTCCTCGCCGGCAGCGCGCAGGCAGGCGGGCCTACGTTCAACACGCCCGGCAATATCCTGATCGCGGACCAGTTCAACAACCGGGTGGTCGAAGTGGACCCCGCCACTCATCAGATCGTGTGGACCTTCGGCGACGGATCGTACACGCCCGGTCCCACCTCCGTCGTGGGAGTGAACGATGCCGAGCGAGTCGGGGATCTGACTCTGATCGCGGGCAGTGGTCTGCCGCCGGGATTGGACCCAGGCTGTATCGCCGGCTGCAGCGACAACCGCGTCTTACTTGTGAACCAGCAGGGCCAAATCATCTGGCAGTACGGACAGGCGGGTGTGACCGGCTCGGGGCCCAATCAACTGAACACGCCGGTGCAGAACACGTTCCTGCCTAATGGCGACATCCTCATTACCGACCAGGGCAATCAGCGGGTGATCCGCGTCTCGCGCAATAAACAGATCGTCTGGCAATACGGGCAGACCGGCGTCGCCGGCGCGAGCTTCAATCAACTGAACAACCCGAACAGCGCCGAGTTACTGGCCAATGGGAACATCCTGATCGCGGACGAGAGCAACAACAGGGTAATCGAAGTGAACCCGCACACTTACGAAGTGGTCTGGCAATATCCCGTGAGCCCAGATCCCACGTTGCTGAACGGCGCCGCTTTCGCCAGCCGCCTGGCGGATGGCAATACCCTGATCACCGACTCGAACAACAACCGGGTGATCGAAGTCACCAGCAACGGCGCGGTGGTGTTCACCTACTCGACGCTCGATCCCAACGGCGTTCCGAACCCGCTGCCTACGCGCGCGGTGCGTTTACAAGGCGGCCTGACGCTGATCAGCGATCAGATCAACGAACGGGTGATCGCCGTGACCGAAGCCGGGCAGATCGAGTTCACGCAAGGCATGATCAACGTGGGTGGCACGGGCTTCGACCAGCTTAACTGGCCTTACAGCGCTTATGTGATCGGACAGTATGTGGGGCTGACGCACCCTTAGCGTCTTACTGAGCCGCGACCGTCAGGGAGCGGTCCCCTAAAGCGCCGGTACTCCGCCTGGCGCGCGTAGTACGGACCACGGTACACCTGGTTCTTTCCGCGCGCCCGGTCCCTTGCTTAGAATCGGAAGTAGGATCTCTTCAAGGTTGAGCCAACGGGCGGAGCCGAAAGCTCCGCCCTTCTCATTTGCGCTGCCTGTTTTTGAAGCCCGCGCGGCCAGTGTGGTACCGTAGAAACGATGTCATCATCTACCACCGAATCCGACCTGTCGCCCGCGCTGAAGCAAGCTGAAGAGACTGCCCAGGCGCACAATTTCGTCTTATTGTGCGGGCTGCACCGGAGCGGCACGACCTTGCTCTTCCGCATGCTGCGCGAGCATCCGGCCATGAGCGGTTTTACTAACAACAAGGTGGCCGAGGAATGGCTGGCGCTCGAGGATGAAGGCCAGTTCCTGCAGTCGGTCTATCCGCCCGGAATCGTCTACGGCGGCCCCGGCAGCTTCGCCTTCCACCCCGACGCGCATGTCACCGAGACCTCCGAATTGCTCACGCGCGAAAACAAAGCCCAGTTGGCCTCCGACTGGTTCCCGTACTGGGATCTGTCCAAGAGATTCCTGCTCGAAAAGTCGCCGCCGAATATCCTCATGACGCGATTCCTGCAGAGCGCGCTGCCCAACGCCTCCTTTGTGGCCATCATCCGCCATCCGGTGGCGGTTTCGCTGGCCACCACCAAGTGGAGCCACCGCACGCTCGATCAGCTCCTCGAGCACTGGCTGGTATCCCACGAGATCTATAACGGCGACGTGCCGCACCTGCGCCAATCCATGGCCGTCAAGTACGAAGCGCTGATTGCGGACCCCCCCGGCGAGCTGCGTAAAATCTATGAGTTTCTCGGTGTAGAGCCGCATCCTACGACCTTCGAGGCCACTACCGAACATAACCAACGCTATTTCGCGCAGTGGAAAGACATGCAGAATAGCCCGGAGACCGGCCCCGCTGTCCGCGAATGGATCGCCCGCCTGGAGCCGCGCGTGCGCGCCTTCGGCTATAGCTTGGAAGACCTGGAACTGCGGTAGTCTCAAAAAAACCACGCCCGCGGGACCGCTCCCGGACGGTCGCGGCTCAGAAGTTCACATCTTTTTTTTGCCCAAACTAGCCTGTTCAATCCACTATCCATTGAGGACTTGAAGCCCTGTCTCTTGGGATGGTTTCGTTAGAACAGGAGTAGTGTGCGACACTCATTGAAAACAAGCAGTCCTTGGACCGCCGCGATGACGGCAATGCTTGCGGTGGCAGTTCCGCAACTTTCGAAGGCGGGCTCGCCGCCTTCAGTGCCCGCTTCCTACCAGGATCTCTATAACACGCTCAACACGGATCTGAGCACCTTCAACACTACCTTGAACGGCGTTTGGAACGGATCTACGGCCCCAGTGCTGTTTGCAGAGAGTCTGGCCAACGCCAATGCCAGCCCCGCCGGCCCGAACCTGCCCACCAGCGGGGGTTATTCTCTGGAGCTGCAGGAACTACAGGCGCTGGGGATCAAGGCCGTGGTCGTGGAAGTCGGCTTTCCCATGCTGTACCAGCCATTCTTCACCTACGTGGCCGCGCAGCCAGGGTATACGAATGTAAACTATACGGCTTTCGCAACCTACTATCAACAGTTGGCGGCGGCCGTCCATGCCGCTAACTTGAAACTCATTGTCGACTGCCAGGTGATGCTGGCCAACGATGTGCAGGCGGGTTGGAGCCCGGTGCTCGGGCAATACTATGCCACCCTGGACTGGACGCAGTATCAAACTGCTCGTGCGCAGGCGGCCCAGCAGGTGTTGCAAGTGATGAATCCGGATTACCTGTTAGTCCTGCAAGAACCCGACTCGGAAGCCACGCAGAGCGGCCAAACCAGCGTCAACACCGTCAGCGGCGCCGCCAGCCTCCTGAACCAGATCTTGAGCACCATCGGGCCGCAACTCAACACCAAGGTGGGCGCCGGGGTGGACAACAACCTGGTGGACATCGAGGCATTTGCGCAGAGCTTCGCGGGCGTCAACTGCTCGGCCAGCCAGCCGTGCGTGAACGCGCCGGGCCTGGATTTTATCGACCTGCAAATTTACCCCATGAACATCATCAACTCCAGCGAAAACTTCCAGCAGAACGCCTTCACCGTAGCCGGCATCGCCGCTTCCGCCGGCAAGCCGCTTACGATGAGCCAGGCCTGGATGTGGAAGCTACGGAATAGCGAATACACTACGATCAATTACGACAGTGTGCGGGCGCGCGATCCCTTCAGCTTTTGGGCGCCGCTGGATACCTACTTCGAGCAGCTCATGGAGAACTTCGCCAACTACACCCAAATGCTGTTCATGGCCCCGGATGGCCCCGGCTACATGTTCGCCTATCTCACCTATAACAACAGCACCGCGAACATGTCTGCCGGCCAGATCCTGAGCGCGGCGATTATTGCGGCGGGCCAAGCCAACCAGACCGGCTCGTTCACCACCACCGGCGTGGCCTATTACAACTCGCTGGTTGTGCCGCCGGATACGACGCCGCCTAGCCCCCCCGCCATTCTAACGGCCAACTCCGGCTCACCCACCACCGCTAGCCTGAGTTGGGCGCCCTCCACCGACAACGTAGGAGTTACCGCCTATAACCTGTTGCGCGACAACACGCTGCTCACGACCACCAATACGCTGATGTATCAGGATTCCGGGCTGACCGCCAACACCACCTACACTTACGAAGTGATCGCGCTGGATCTGGCTGGGAACATGTCGGCGCCGGCCGTGGTCAACATCACCACGCAGTCGAATAGCGTGCCGCCGAATCCGCCCACCAACCTGGCGGCGACGGCCATCGGAACCCGGGAGGCCAAGCTGACCTGGACTCCGCCCACGGGCAGCGTCCCCGTCAGCCAGTACCTGCTGTTCCGGGGAATAGCGCCGGCCTGCAATCTGGTGCAGGTCCAGACCATCAAGGCCCCGTCCACTTCTTTCACCCAGGGCGGGCTGATAGCGAACACGACCTACTGTTACGGGCTGAAAGCCAAGGGCAACGGGTTGGTCTCGGCTATGTCCAACGTCGCGATGGTGACCATTCCGTAGCAGGATTGCCCGCCCCACGATGCACTCTGCCTCAGTCGATACCCTGTTTATAAATAAGGTCTCTTTATCCTAAGACCCCGCGCGGAGCAACTATATCCTACCCGCGCGCCCCGTGCCGATAAGACTCTTGAATGCTGCGTATCACGCCGCCCCGCACGAAAGGCTCTGATCGTTGCCCTTCGCGCATCCGCCGCGTGACGCCGGAGAGTCTTCTATGCCATCTAAATCTCGTCTATGCGCCGGGGTGCAATGTGCGTCCTGGCTGTTCGCCGTTCTCTTGGCGCTGGTAGCGCCTCTGTGGGGCGACACTCCCCCGCCGCCGGCCGCCTTCCAGGATCTCTATACCACCCTCAACGCGGATCTGGACGCCTTCAACGCTACGCTCAATAGCGTTTGGAACGGATCCAAATATCCCGTAGTGTTCGCCGGCAACCTCAACAATGCGAACGCCAACGGAGGCCCGTCAGTGTTGAAAACCGGAAGCTATGCCGGCGCCCAGGTCGAATTGCAGGAACTCAAAGCGCTGGGTGTGCAGGCCGTCGTGGTGCAAGTGGGCTTCCCCATGCTGTATCAGCCGTTCTTCACTTATATCGGCCAGCCGGACATGTACGCGCAGTACGTGGCCTACTATCAGCAAGTGGCCCAGAATATCCACGCCGCCGGCCTGAAACTCATCGTCGAACAATGACGTGCTGCTCAGCGACGACGCCTCGGCCGGCTGGAGTTCCAGCGTGACCCAATACTACGCCACACTGGACTGGCCCACCTACCAGTCGGTCCGCGCGCAGTGTGCCCTGACCGTCGCCCAAACTATGCAGCCGGATTATTTGGTGGTGCTGGAGCAGCCCGATGCGCAAGCCGCCCAAACCGGCCAAAGCAACGTCAACACTCCCAGCGGAGCCGCCAGCCTGGTCAGCCAGATTCTTGCTGCTCTTCAGCCAGTACGCGGCGCTATGAAGGTCGGCGCCGGAATGGGTTCGGCCCAGCAGAATTTCCAGCAATTCGTGCAGAGTCTCGTGGCCCTGCCGCTGGATTACCTGGATATGCACATCTATCCGATCAACAATCTAGGTCCACCCAGCAACAATAATTTCTTTGCGAACGCGCTGACCATCGCCAGTATGGCCCAGGCCGCAGGCAAGCCGCTGGCCATCAGTGAAGCGTGGCTGTGGAAGTTGCGTAACAGTGAGTGGAACGTGCTCACCGCCAGCGAGATCCGCGCGCGCAACCCATTCAGCTTCTGGGCGCCGCTGGATGCTTACTTCCTACAGACCCTTGAGAACCTGGCCAACTACACCCAGATGCTGTATATGGCGCCGGAAGGTCCACAGTATCTGTTCGCTTACCAGCCCTATGACAGCAGCACTGAAAACATGCCGCCGACCGAGATCCTGAATCAGGAGACGAAGCTGGAGAATCAGGCTATCCAGTCGGCCACCTTCACCAGCACCGGCATGAGTTACTACAGCTCGTTGGTGGCCCCCCCCGATCTGCTGCCGCCTTCCACGCCGGTTATCCTGCAGGCGGGATCCGGATCGCCTACGGCCGCCAGCTTAAGCTGGAGCTCTTCTACGGACAACGTGGGAGTAGCCGGCTATTATTTGTGGCGCAACGGCATGCCCATCCCCACCACCGCCATGACGCAGTTGCAAGATTCAGGCTTGACCGGCAACACGCCATATACGTATCAGGTGGCGGCTTTCGACTTGGGCGGCAATGTGTCGGCGCCGGCCACCGTCACCATCACAACCAAGAACATCACGCCGCCGAATCCGCCCACCAATCTGACGGCCACGCCCGTTACCGGCACGCAAGTCCGCCTGGCTTGGACGCCATCGACGGGCAGCGTGCAGGTGAGCAGCTATCTGCTCTTCCGCGGGACCTCGCGGAACAAACTGGTGCAGATCGTGCAGTTGCCCAGTTCGGCGTCTTCCTTCAACAACGCCAACCTGACGCCGGGCACCACCTACTACTACGGACTGGAAGCCGTCTCGAAAGGGCTCATCTCGCCGATGTCGAGCATCGCAATGGTCACCACACCGGCGCCGCCCACTGCGCCCACCCATCTGACCGCGACCATTGTCTTCGGCAGCATGGTCAGTCTGACTTGGTCGCCCTCGACCGGCGGCATGCCCATCGCCAACTACCATATCTACCGGGGAGCCTCGCCATCCAAGCTGATACAAATCGCCGTCCGGACCACTAATTCATATACGGATACGGCGGTAAATCCAGCGACGACCTACTATTACGCGGTGCAGGCGGCTGACACAGGCCAAGACCTTTCGCCGATGTCTGCCACCGTGGCGGTGACCACGCCGCCCTCCCGGTAAACGGTTTGCTTTCAGCAACAAAACGGGGTAGCTCGCTGATATACAAACTCCAGTCGCTGGGCTGGGCCTATCCATTGACAGTGTTGCCATACTGCCCAGAATAAACGAATCTCAATACTGAAGGTTAAATCGCATATGCAGAATAAGAGTGACACGAGGAAAATTATGCAATCCTTCTCTGCTCTTTGCGCAGTTCTGACCCTGTCAATAGTTCCGGTATGTAACGCCGGCTCGCCGCCGACGCCGCCTGCACCGCCCGCGCCCCCGGCAGGTTACGTGGGCCTCTACAACAAGCTGAATGGAGATCTCGGCGCTTTCAACACCACTCTCAGCACCTTGTGGAGCGGGACCACGTCTCCAGTCCTGTTCGGCGGCAATCTGTCGAGTGCCAACGGGAACGAAGGGCCGAACCTGCTGACTTACGGCAACCCCGTGCTGCAAATCCAGGCCATGAAGGCCGTAGGAGCGCAGGCCGTCGTGGTGCAGGTCGGTTTCCCCGCATTGTATCCGCCTTTCTACGACTATCTGGCCACCCAGCCAGGCTATCAAAACATGACTTATGCCCAGTTCGCCAATCTGTATCAGCAGATCGGGCAGAGCGTCCACGCGGCGGGATTGAAGCTGGTCGTGGAAGCCGATAACTTGTTGAGCAATGATGTGCAGGCGGGTTGGGGTTCGGTGGTAGGGCCATACTACCTCACGCTGGACTGGCCCACTTTCCAGACGGCGCGCGCACAGCATACTTTGAACATCGCCACCCTCATGCAGCCGGACTACCTGGTGGTCATGCAGGAGCCCACTTCGGAAGCCGCCCAGACCGGCCAAAGCAACTTGAACACAGTGAGCGGGGCGGCCAGCCTGGTGAACCAGGTTCTGACCACGCTGGCGCCGGTGCGCGGCAGCATGAAGGTCGGCGCCGGTACCTGCAACGACCAGCAAGGATACCAGGGCTTCATCCAGAGCTTCGCCGGTGTCAACTGCTCCTCCAGCCAGCCCTGCGTGAATCCGCCCGGGGTGGACTTCATCGACCTGCACGTCTATCCCGTCAACAATATGCCCAATCAGAACTTCCTGCAGAACGCGCTGGGCATCATCAGTATTGCGCAGTCGGCGGGTAAGCCGGTCAGTATGACGGAAGCCTGGATGTGGAAGATCCGCGACGGCGAATGGAATACCCTTCCCTTCGATACCATGCGGGCCCGCGACCCCTTCAGCTTTTGGGCGCCTCTGGATGCCTATTTCCTGCAGACCATGGTCAATCTGGCCAACTACGCGCAGATGTTGTTCATGGTGCCGGAGGGTCCGTATTACCTGTTCGCTTATCAGGACTACAACAGCACCACCAAGGCCATGTCGCCCACCCAGATCTTGAACCAGGAGACCACTCTGGCGAGCCAGGCCAACCAGACGGCCGCCTACAGCTACACGGGGATGAACTATTACAACATGCTGGTCACTACGCCGAACACCACGCCGCCGACCACTCCCACTCTGCTGTCAGCGGCTGCCGGATCCGCCACCACGGCAAGCTTGAGCTGGAGCCCCTCCACCGACAACGTAGGCGTGGCAGGTTACTATCTCTGGCGCAATGGCACGCAGCTCCCCACTACCGCCATGACGACGTTTCAGGACTCGGGCCTGACGCCGAACACCACTTACACCTACGAGGTGGAAGCGTTCGATCTGGCCGGCAACGTCTCGGCGACGCTTACGGCCACCGTCACCACGCAGACTGATTCCGGGCCCAATCCGCCGCAGAATCTGACGGCCGCCGCTTCCCAACCCCAGCAAGTCACGCTTACCTGGCAAGCGCCGTCCGGCAGTGTGCCGGTCAGCGCGTATCTGCTGTTCCGGGGCGCCAACCCCAACCAGCTCGTGCAGGTGCAGACCTTGCCCGTTACGGACACCTCGTTCAACAATGCCAACCTGACGCCGGGAACCACCTACTATTACGGGCTGGAGGCCAAGTACCAAGGGCTGATCTCGCCCATGTCCAATATCGCGATGGTCACTACGCCCGCCGTGAACCCGCCCCAGAATCTGGCGGCCACCGCGTCTCAACCGCAGCAAGTCACGCTGAGCTGGCAACCGCCGTCCGGCAGTTTGCCTGTCACCTCGTATCTACTTTTCCGCGGTACCGATCCCGGCCAGCTTGTGCAGGTGCAGACGGTGCCCGCCACGGACACCTCGTTCAACAACAACAACCTGACGCCGGGAACCACCTACTACTTCGGCATGGAGACCAAGTACCAAGGGCTGGTTTCGCCCATGTCCAACATTGCCACCGTCACCACGCCTTCCGCGAACTCGCCGCAGAATCTGGCGGCCACCGCGCCCGAGCCCCAGCAAGTCACGCTGAGCTGGCAAGCGCCGTCCGGCGGCGTGCCGGTTAGCGGATATCTGCTGTTCCGGGGCACCAGCCCGAACCAGCTCGTGCAGGTGCAGACGCTGCCCGCCACGGACACCTCGTTCAACAACGCCAACCTGACGCCGGGAACCACCTATTACTACGGCATGGAGGCCACGTACAAAGGGACGACTTCGCCCATGTCCAACATCGCGACCGTTACCACGCCCGCCGTGAATCCGCCCCAGAATCTGGCGGCCACCGCGCCCCATCCCCAGGAAGTCACGCTGACCTGGCAAGCGCCGTCTGGCGGTGCGCCGATCACCGACTATCTGCTGTTCCGCGGCACCGACCCCAACCAGCTCGTGCAGGTGCAAACGGTGCCCGCTACGGCCACCTCGTTCAACCAGGGCAACCTGACGTCGGGAACCACCTACTACTATGGGCTGCAGGCCAACTATCAAGGGCTGGCGTCCCCCATGTCCAACGTCGTATCGGTCACCATGCCCTAACCAAGTTGATGCGGATGCTCGCGGCTGCCGCGTGAGATCTCCAGCCGCGAGTCACAAACCCCGGCAAAGTACGGAATTAACCACGCTTGACCTATCCATTGAGAGGCTTGTCTTGCTCTCCCGGATAACTGATTCTCAATAGCGGACAACGTTGTCACTCTATGTGTGCAGAACCAAGAGTGACGCGAGGGAAACTTATGAAATCTTTATCTGGTGTCTGTGCACTTCTCACGCTTTCGGTAGTTCCGCTTTGTAGCGCCGGCACACCGCCGGCGCCTCCGGCCGGTTACGTGGATCTCTACAACACGCTCAACGGAGATCTGAGCGCTTTCAATACCACCCTCAACGGTATGTGGAGCGGGTCCAAGTATCCGGTCCTGTTCGGAGGCAATCTGGCCAACGCCAACGGGAATGAGGGGCCGAGCCTGCTGACCTACGGGGAACCCGCGCTGGAAATCCAGGCGATGAAGGCCATGGGGGCGCAGGCCGTGGTGGTGCAGGTCGGGTTTCCCATTTTGTATCCGGCGTTCTACACCTATCTGGCCGGCCAGTCAGGCTATCAAAACCTGACCTACAGCCAGTTCGCGAATCTGTATCAGGCCATCGGGCAGAGCGTCCACGCCGCGGGCTTGAAGCTGATCGTGGAGGCCGATGCGCTGCTGAGCAATGACGTGCAAGCCGGGTGGGGTTCGGTGGTGGCGCCCTACTACCTCACGCTGGACTGGCCCACTTTCCAGGCGGCGCGCGCCCAACACACTTTGAACGTCGCCACCCTCATGCAGCCGGACTACCTAATAGTCATGCAGGAGCCCACTTCGGAATCCGCCCAGACCGGCCAAAGCAACCTAAACACAGTAAGCGGGGCGGTCAGCCTGGTGAACACGGTGCTGACCACGCTGGCGCCGGTGCGCGGCAGCATGAAAGTCGGCGCCGGCACCTGCAACGACCAGCAAGGATACCAGGGCTTCATCCAGAGCTTCGCGGGTGTCAACTGCTCCTCCAGCCAGCCCTGCGTGAATCCGCCTGGGCCGGACTTCATCGACCTGCACGTCTATCCGGTCAACAGCATGACCAATCAGAACTTCCTGCAGAACGCGCTGGGCATCATCAGTATTGCGCAGTCGGCGGGTAAGCCGGTCACTATGACCGAAGCCTGGATGTGGAAGATACGCAACAGTGAATGGAATATCCTTCCCTTCGATAACATGCGGGCACGCGACCCCTTCAGCTTTTGGGCGCCGCTGGACACTTATTTCCTGCAGACCATGGTGAACCTGGCTAACTACGCGCAGATGTTGTTCATGGTGCCGGAGGGTCCGGACTACCTGTTCGCCTATCAGAACTTTAACAGCACCACCAAGGCCATGTCGCCCTCTCAGATCCTGAGCCAGGAGACTACTCTGGCGAGCCAGGCCAATCAGTCGGCCACTTACAGCTACACGGGGATGAACTATTACAACATGCTGGTCACTACCCCGAACACCACGCCGCCGAGCACTCCCACACTGATATCGGCCGGTTCCGGATCCCCCACTACCGCGAGTCTCAGTTGGAACTCTTCCACCGACAATGTGGGTGTGGCCGGGTATTATCTCTGGCGCAACAGCCGGCAGCTTCCTACCACGGCGCTCACTATGCTTCAGGACTCGGGGCTGATAGAGAACACGACCTACACTTACAAGGTGGAAGCGTTCGATCTGGGCGGCAACATCTCGGCGCCGCTCACGGTCAGCATCACCACGCAGAATGGTTCCGCGCCGAATCCGCCGCGGAATCTGCTGGCCAGCGCGCCTCAGCCGGAAGAAGTCTCGCTGCGATGGGGAGCGCCCATAGGCAACGTGCCCATCAACAGCTATCTGCTGTTCCGGGGCACCGATCCCAACAATCTGGTCCAGGTGCAGACTATTCCCGCCACTGACACTACCTGGACCCAGGGCAGCCTCAGCCCGGGCACGACTTATTACTATGGGCTCGAGGCGCAAGCGCCCAACGACTTCGTCTCGCCCATGTCCAACATCGCGACCGTCACCACGCCATCAGTGAATCCGCCCCGGAATCTCACGGCCAGCGCACCCAATCCCCAAGAAGCCTCGCTGAGTTGGCAACCGCCGTCGGGCGGCCTGCCAATCAGCGAGTATCTGCTTTTCCGGGGCACCGATCCCAACCAGCTTGTGCAGGTGCAGACGGTGCCCGGTACGGCCACCTCGTTCAGCCAAGGCAATCTGACACCTCACACGACCTATTACTACGGTATGGAGTCCAAGTATCAAGGGTTCACATCGCCTATGTCAAACATCGCAGCGGTCACCACGCCCTGAGTTGTACGCGGGCGCACGCGCCTGCCGCGTGCAAAATGCAGTCGCGAGTCAAAGCCCCGGCAACAGTGTTCCAATTAGTAGTATGAGCATAAGAACGACCTGTTTGCTGGTGGTGCTGGGGATGGCGGCCCGGCCCCTGGCTTCCCAAAGCACATGTGACGCCACCTGCATTCAATTCATGACTACGGTGACTGAGGCGCTCAATACCGTTACCGGTGGCATTAATCCATCCAATCATATCGTCTTCAGCGGCAACTTGGTATTCGCGGATGGCCAAGTGGTAGCCATGGCGCAATTGGGCACTTTGCTGTCCTATGTGGACGGGTTGAAGGCCGCGGGCGCGCAGCGCATCGACTTGAACCCGGGGGTCACTTCGGTGACCAATCCCAACGTGGCCGCTGCTTATGCGGCGGTAATATACCGCGCCCGGCAATTAGGCATGCAGATCGCCATCAATCCGGAAGTCAGCCCTGGCGAGTTGGGACAAAGCCCCACCTTCCAAACGTTTCAAACCACGGCCATGTCAACCTATGTGCAACTGGCGCAGCTCTACCAGCCCGACAATTTCGTGATCGTACACGAACCCACCACCGCGGAAGGCTCTTTGCATTTGGTGCCCGGCAAGCAGGACTGGGTGGGTTTCATTCAGACGCTCGGGCCGCTCATCAAAGCCGCTTCGCCGCACACCCGGCTGGGCGCCGGCGGTTTTCAAAACGGCGCTGTCCCCAATCTGAGCACGATCGAGAACACGTATTGGGAGCAATTCGTGGCGCTGCCGACGTGCAACGGTTCCAACCTGAGCGGTGGCTGCCTGGACTTCATGACCATGGACATCTACAACATCGACACTTTTCCCGTGTACGAGAACTGGATCAGTCTGGCCAAGACCAGCGGCAAAGGCATTTACATCGAAGAGACCTGGCGGCCGGATTTTTTTATTCAGTCGCCGCTGCCGGCCAGCGATTATGCTGCGGACGGCAGTCTGCTTATGCCGCTGGACAGCCCCACTGTCTCGGCGCTGGGCTCCTGTGACGCGGTGTTCACCAACCTGGACGTCGCCTGGTTGCAAGGTATGGCCAAGTGGGCCTCGGGCAATGGCATGGAAGCCATGACCGTCTTCACCACCTTGGGATTCTTTGCGCTCGAAAGCGGGATGAACGGCTATCTGTTCAGCAAGGTGGAGGCCCAGTCCGTGCAAAGCGCCTTGGGCTCTGGGCAGTTCAGCGCTGTCCCGTCTCCGGGCTTCCAAATGCCCGCCGCGCAGATGGGCATACCGGAAGCCGTCAGCGTATCGAGCGCCAGTTATGCCCGGTTATCCAGCGCCTATTGCACGGCAAGCGCTTTGTGCCCCAATTCCAGCATCGCTGCCGATGAGCTGGTGAGCGCTTTCGGCTTGGATCTGGCGACCACTTCCACCGCCGCTCCCTCCGCCAATTTCCCCACCAGCTTGGGGGGAACCAGCGCGACCCTGGTGGATAGCACCAACACCAGCTTCCCCGTGCAACTGTCTTCCGTATCGCAAGGACAAGCCAACTATCTGGTGCCCGCGGGGATGAAGTCCGGTCCGGCTACCTTGACGGTTCACAGCGGGGACGGCACCGTATCCACCGGCATTGTTTACGTGCAATCGGTGATGCCCGGCCTGTATACCGCCAACGCCGACGGCACGGGTGCACCGGCCGCCATCGCGGTTTGCGCGGGCACTTGCTCGGGATGGCCGGGGCCGCCGGTCAACGGACAATTTTTCCAGCCGGCTTTCATCTGCAACCCGTCCTGCTCGCCGCAAGCCATCAACGTGGCTTCCGGCGATACCGTGGCGCTCGAGCTTTTCGGCACCGGCATCCGGCATGTGGCCGCCACCTCCTCCGTCAGCGCCCAAATTAACGGGCAGACCGTGGCGGTCGGCTTCGCCGGCGCGCAAGGCACATACACCGGGCTGGACCAGGTGAACGTACAGCTCTTGCCGAGTCTGGCCAACAGCAACCCGGTCAATGTGGTGTTGACCTTTCAAGATACGGCTGACAACATCACCCTCACGACCAACGCTGTGTCGGTGTTAATTCAGTGACATCCGGGCCGTCAGACTCTCGATAGGGTACTAGAACTGTCACCTGAATTCGTGACCGTTCAGTCATGGTATACTTTTCAGATTCGCCGCTGGAGGTGTGCAAAACCTTGCAAAACGAAAAAATGCTTAAAAACGCTGGTCTTCTCGGGCTGGCCGTGTTGGTCGCGGTGCCCGCTTTCGCTACCGTAACGATCACCGCAGTGAAGCCCTCTTCTGCGCCGCCGCAACCGATCGGCACGGTGATTGGCTGGAACATTACGGCTACCGACACCAACACCGGTCCGCTGGCGTTCCAATTCAGCGTGATGCCGCCGGGCGCGACCGCTCCCGCGGTGGTCTACGATTTCAACGACGGCAAACTCAAGAGCGGCACGTGGACCGCGCCGACCTATGTCTGGTCCCCGAACGCGTGCGCCAATGTGACGGAAAATAACGGCGTCGTGGCGCTCACCTGCCAGGGCATCGAAGGCCGCTATAGCATCCAAGTTACGGCTAAGGATTTCACCTCTGGCGAGAGCGCGGTCAAGACGGTCAGCTTCATGGTGAATCCCCTGATCACCGGCACGACGCAGGCGTTGACCACCCGCACCCCCAATCCGATGGTGGCCATCTTCAGCGCGCCTTCTTGTGCGGCCGGCAGTGACATGCGGGTCAACTTCCAGCAGCAAGGGACGACTCCCCCGCCCGCCACCACCACCAATTGGGTTCCCTGCCACCCGCCCGCCACTATGAATTTTGAGGTCGCGGGCATGTACGCCAGCACCACGTACAACATGTTTGCCCAGACGGTCACCAACAACAAGATCACCAACGGACCTACCGTCTCGTTCACTACCGGGGCCGTTCCCAGCAAGGTTCCGATCCCGGCTTTCACGACCAACATTGGGGTGAACGCGAAAACGGACACGGCCGATCCGGTGCTGGTCATGAATCCGAGCGCTTTCGGCGGCCAGCAGGTTTACGCCAATATCGCCACCGATTTGACCGGCAAGCTGCTCTGGTTTTACTACCCAGGCCAGCCGATTATTCTCACGCGCCCTTTGATCAACGGCACCGTGCTCACGATTCAATCCTTCCCGGCCTGGAATCCGGCTAACAGCAAGTACCAAATCCTGCAGCAGATCGATTTAGCCGGCAACGTCGTCCGGCAAACCAATACGGGCATCGTCCAGCAGGGACTGCTGGCTCTGGGCGCCACCGATCTCGGGCCCTGCAATCCGATTCCCAAGCCGGCGCCGGTGGGCTCGGCTTGCCTGGGCGGCTTTCACCACGATGCCATTCAGACGCTCCCCAACGGATATACGGCGGTGATCGCGAGCGTGGAAAAGATTTTCCCGCCCGGAACCCAGGGCGATACCAGCGGGCTGCCGGTCGATATTATCGGCGCGGCGCTCATCGTGCTCGATACGAACTGGCAACCGGTGTGGTATTTCGACTCCTTCCAGCATGACAACGGCGTGGACCCCAATCTGGACATCAACCGGCCGGCCGTGCTGGGAGACACTTGCATAACCAATGAAGCCGGCTGTCCGCCCATCTTCCTGCTGGGTCCGGGCGTCGCGCCCAAAGCCAACGACTGGCTGCACCCCAATTCCATCTATTACTGGCCGACCGACACCTTTGGGGGAGCTTCCGGCGCCCTCACTTGGTCCTTCCGTAACCAGGACTGGATTATCAAGATCGACTATAACAACGGCGCCGGCACCGGCAATATCCACTGGCGCATGGGCGTAGACGGCGACTTCCTGTTCAACAACGTCAGCAATGATCGTTACCCGTGGTTCTCGCACGAGCACGATGTCGGCATAGAAAAAAACGGCGCCGGTCCCATGACGATTTTCGATAACGGCGATACGCGCATTGCCGCGCCGCCGATTGGCTTGGGCACTCCGGGCTGCGAGCCAAACGATTGCAACAGCCGCGGCATGGCCATCACTATTAGCGAAACCGGTCTGGTACCCGGCAGTTCCATGGGAATGGTGACGCCCGTGCTCCTCCAGGATCTGACTTACTACTCGGAGTCCGACGGCAGCGCGCAATTGCTCAGCGACGGCAATTACTTCTTCCAGCCTGGAGTCGTGTTCGATCTTTCGCAGGAAACCGACGTGGCCTACGTGCTGGAACTCTACCCCACTGCCGGCACGATCAACGCCACGCAGGTGCTGAACCTGAATGCCCAGGTGAGCTATCGCGCGTGGCAGATGCCCAGCCTGTACCTGCCGCCGATCACGTAAAGCAGCGGAGGACTCCGCCAGGTCTCGACAGCATATCTGCCCGGCAAATGTCTGGACATTTGCCGGAGATCGTGCTATTTTGAATCGATGGCGAGTCTTCCTCATGCTCCGGATATACTGACTATCGAGGAGGCCCTTGGAGTAGCCACGGTGGCCCATATTCTGGGGGTGCATCCGCGGACTGTAGAACGGCGCCGGGCAACCCGGAAGTCGCCGCGTCCGCTGGAGGCCCAGCGCGAGGAAAAGCTCCATCGCATCTGGCGTGAGCTCACCGATCTATTCACCACCGAAAACGCGATCTACTGGTTGACGCACCCGGTGCCCGCACTGGAAGATCGCCGGCCGTTGGAACTGATGGCTGAGGAGGGTGGCCTCGATCGAGTGCTCGAAACCATCGGCCGCATGGGTTGGGGCATCCCCACCTGATGCCGGATTTGACGGCATATTTCCGCACCGCCCCCGTGCGCGAGTTCTCAGGCACCGTTTACCGCATCTGTGCCGCCCGCTACGATGGTCATCTCGTCTCGATGCGAGGTTCCTTTCTGCACGGAGCACGCTACAACGTCCGGGCGTACTTCGGGACTCTGTACACGTCACTTTCCAAGGAGACGGCCAGGCACGAGATGGCTCGCTATTTCACCGTGCCGCCGAGCGAAGGCTTTGCGGAGGCCAGCATCAAGCTGCGGCTCAGCCGCGTGCTGGACCTGACGGACAAGAAACACCTGCGCAGATCGGGCATCGCATGGGAGCAGTTGATCGACGCGCGCTACTCGTTCACGCAGGAGATCGGAGTGCGGGCTTGGGAAAGCGGCTTGGAAGGCTTACTGGCTCCATCCGCCGCGCGCCCCGCCGAGTGCAACCTGGCAGTGTTTCTGGATAATCAGTTCCCACGGTGGGAGGTGGCGCTCACGGGCGTTACTCGTGAATGGAGCGCGCCGCGCGGGTGACGGTTACGTACACGCCGCCCCGTATTGCGATTGACGCCGTTCCGCTGCTGGTGCGTAGCGCGGGGGTGAAGAACTACCTCTATCACTGGATCACGCATTTGCGGCGGCTGACGGAGGTGCGGCTGTTTCCTTATCTCGACCGGTTGCCGGCGCTCGATCATGAAGGCTCGGCCGCGGGGGCGGTGGGGACGCTGGCGCGGCAAGGGCTGCTGTACGCGCTGAACCACGTGCCGAATCACGCGCTGGACTGGATCGGGCCGGCGGCGGATGTCTTCCACGCGACCAAGCTGCTCTATCCGCCGCGGCGCGCGCGGCTGACGGCCACCTTGCACGACCTGACCTGCTGGCTGATGCCGGAGTTTCATCAGGCGGACAATGTGGCGGCGGAGAAGCACTTCGCTGAGCGCATCTGGAAGCGGGCGGACGGGCTGATCGCGGTGTCGGAGAACACGCGTCAGGATGCGGTGCGGATTCTCGGTTTGAAGCCGGAGCGCATCGAGGTGATTTATCCGGGCGTGGCGGAGGCGTACTTCGCGGTGACGGCCGGGAGTGCGGCGGCGGTGCGCGCGAAGTATGGGCTGGCGCGGCCGTACGTGCTGTACGTGGGGACGGTCGAGCCGCGCAAGAATCTGGATGCGCTGCTGGATGCGTGGGAGGCTTGGGAGGAGTTTGAGCTGGTGGTGGCGGGTCCGGAAGGGTGGCGGTCGAAGTCGACGATGGCGCGGTTAAAGGAGGGCGTGCGGGGCGTGCGGTATCTCGGGTATGTGCCGGAGCCGGATCTGCCGGGGCTGACGGCGGGCGCCGCGGTGTTCATCTATCCGTCGCTCTATGAAGGCTTCGGATTCCCGGTGGCGCAAGCCATGGCGGCGGGCGTGCCGGTGATCACGTCGCACGTGGGATCGCTGCCGGAGATCACCGGGGGGGGGGCAGAACTGATCGACCCGCGCAGCGTGAGCGAGATGCGGGCGGCGCTGGCGCGGCTACTGACTTCGCCCGCGGCGCGCGAGCGGCTGGCGGCTGTGGGACGGGCGCAGGCGCAGCGGTTCCGCTGGGAGGAGTGCGCGCGGCGGTCGCTCGAGATGTTCGAGAAAGTGGCGGGCTAGGCCCCCCGGCGCGCCGCCTCGATCAGATGCGTAAACAGCTTGGACGCCCCGTAGATGTCCGTGGCGCGGCACACGCACAGCGTCTTGCCGGCGATTTCTCCGAACGGGTCGGCTTCAATGATGGCGATCAGTGGCGCCCAATCAGGCAGGCTACCCCTCGCCAGAATGTCTTCGATGGCGGCCAGCGTAAATCCTTCGTGGTTGAGGTGACGGTGCTTCATGTCTTCAACCCTGGCAGTGCTGATAGCGGCGGTGTTTCACCGCGCGCACGGCCCAGCGATCGCCGTTGGCTTGCGGGTACAGCGTGTCCATGGCCGCGAGCGCATCCCCCGCCGCGTCATGGCCCATGTGGCTGGCCAGCGCGGCCAGATCGAGATAGTCACGTGCCGCGTTGCGCTCCAGGCAAAGAAACGCCTTGATCCGTAGCACCTCCGGCAACGCCGGCAGTAGGACTTCGTGCTGACCGACGCGCATCACGGTGGTCTCCAAGGGTTGCGCGCGGCGTAACTGGCGGATGCCGGTCTCGACGCCATCCAGATCCGTCAAAACCGTGATCGTGGATTCTTCGCTCATCGTCTCACTCCGGTTCTCTCCATCATCCTAGCAGGCTGATTCTACTACGCCAGGCGCTCTTCGCGGATGCTGAGTTCGTTGACCAGCATTTCGCGGCGGCACTCCATGGCGGCGGGCGACTCACTCTGTTCTTCGAGCAGTTTGCTCAGGCTATCGATGAGATAGAGCAGGAAGAGACCGCGCGCGCCCCCCCCCGCAAGATCGAACTGAGCACGCCAGCTTTTCTTGCGGGCGCCGGCGGCCTCGACGCTGAAGTGGAAGGTATCCCAGCCGAGGGGCGCCTGCTCAGTGCAATTTTCCCAATCGAAGACGCCGAGCTGGCCTTGGTGGACACGGGTGTTCCAGGGGCAGAAATCGCCGTGGGCAAGGGCGCAGGGTACGGTGACGCCTTCCAGCTCGCGGCGGGCTTCCACGAGAGCCGCCTGCCCGATGCGCTGCCAGCGCCAATCGCAGCGCCAGGCGACCTCTTCCCAGCGCGCGGCGATTTCGTTGACCAGCGTGCGGCCGGGCTTGGTGGCGCGGCCGATGGCGGCCAGCTTTTCGAGAAACTCGACGTGCATTTCGGAGAGACGGGCGGGGCCGGGGCGGCCTTCGAGCGCGGAGACGAAGAGCAGATAGCTATCCTGCCATTCGCCGGCGTAGAGGACGCGCGGCACGTGCGGGCGCAAGGCTGCGAGATCGGTCAGCACGGCGGCTTCGTGGCGGATGCGGGTGACGGCCGGTTGGCTGAGCGCCACCTTGACGTAGCCGACGGGCCGGCCGCCGGGGCGCATGACCTGGATGGTGAGCTTGCGGTATTTATTGGGGGTGCTCAGGTGAATGGCGAAGACCGGGTTGCGCTCGCCGGTGACATTGGTGACCAGGGCTTTGAGGCCGAGCGGCTCGCCGATGTAGAGCGACTCGATGGCCCAGCCGTTCCAGCCGGTGCGGACGATTTGGGAGAGCAGGCCTTTGACGACACGGTCGCGGAGCTCGAAGGGGCGGTAGGCGCGGAAGCCGGCCAGGGCGGCGCCGGTATCGCCGAGGGGGACCAGGCAGCGGGGCTCCTGGCGGGAGGGGAGCACGGCGAAGCGCTGGCGGAGGCTGCTGCCCTGGGCGGTCGAGCGGCCGGTGAAGCGCTCGAGGGTTTGTTCCAAAGGTTGGCTCATTGGTAAGGTGTTGGCGCGGCAAAGATAGGGCGGATTTGCCAGCCCGTTTACATTATTAGGTCGGGGGAGGGGCAGGGTCAATGGAGGACGGTCCTTAGGACGTTCTAGGAGTTTGGTGGGGGTGCCAGGTGACGGGTGGCGGGTTTTGGAACCACCTGGGGTTGATTCGACCACTGGGATGGAATCTGTGTGGCGGCTGAGATTTTTGCGAAAGGGTCGAAAAGTGTCGAATTGCGTCGGCGCAGTGGTTTTTGACGGAACGAACCCAATTTCGCGCAACTGCTTTGTTTTGAGCGGCCGCGGAGGCGGCTGCGCCACGAGTCTCGCATTTCTTTGTGCACTTTGTGCACGGAAAAAATAGGCGAGCCGACAGGACAGCGCGCAGAGGGTCGCCGGGAGTGGCGACGCGGCACGCACGAGAGTGCTGCACAATAAAACGAAAAAAGTGTCGGAAAGTGTCGGATTTTGTCGGAAAAGCGAAGACTTGGCGAAGGCTTCGGTAGGGAGCTGACCAGCCCCGGGGGTGACTGCGCTACGAATTTCGTTTGTGCACTTTGTGCATGGGAAAAAATGAAGAACCCAATTTTGCCTGGTTCCTGGCACCGGGTTGTTTTTTGACGGAGCAAAGCCAATTCCGGGTGCTGCGTGCTGGCTGGCTGGGATTCTCTGCATGTGCGCTGCTCTCATCGGTTCGAGTTTAGCAGCAGCGGCCGGCAGGATTAGTGGGGCCGGCTTGGATGTGATTGAAAAGGCGGGGAATTTTGGGGGGTGGGTGGAGCGTGATCGAGTGTGGTATGCTGGCCCGGTCCTTGCCCAGGCCTTCAGGACCGCGTGCATAGGTTCATAGTTCGCAGCCACCTGCCTTTCTCTCGCGGTCTCGTGTGCGGTGCTCGCCCAACCAGCCGAGCAGCAGGAACCAGGCACGCTCAAAGCGCCAACTTACGTCGAGTTCGAGGCGCCCGATGGTGTCGCCTGCTACCCGAGCACTGTATCCCAATAAATGAAGCAGATACGCAGGCTAGCCAACCCCTTAGGCGACAGCGACACACCAAAAAATCTCGCCGGGCCCCGTCACCTTCAACTATCGGTTGCACTTAGCCCGAAAAACGGGCTAAACGGTGAAGGTGCCAGCGTTCAACGTCCAAGCTTTGCAAGGTGAGGAAATCCTGATCTCCCGCCACGGCAAACGATCGCTAGGCTGACTCCTGTCCGAACCGAATCAGGCGACCGGCTCCTCGGCATCGGCCGCGAGTCTGTCATCATCCTGAGCGGCGATTGGGCGGAGCCGATGACGGCCGACGAAGCCGATGCCTTCTGGGAAGGGCGCTGGTGAACCCAACGCACTTGCTGGATACTGCCACTGGAGCTGATCGTGAAAGTGCAGAAACAGAAGTTGGTGCTCCACCCTGATCCGATTCAGTGGTGGAACCACCACTCGCGCAACTGGGATTCCTGGTGCTCCCACTCAGGCAGCCGCATGTGGAACGGCTCTGGACACTGCCTTGGC
>Ga0185299_10000588_pt1 | contig 93055 bp, 76 predicted proteins | sample PaiPotPPA55metaG_FD_128002 | JGI IMG/M metagenome (GOLD analysis project Ga0185299, IMG submission 128002) | Iron sulfur acid spring bacterial and archeal communities from Banff, Canada, to study Microbial Dark Matter (Phase II) - Paint Pots PPA... ...
GAACACCGACAGCAGCCCGAACGCCGCGATGTAATACAGCCCGTTCCACTTCACCCCGAGCGTGAGCCCGATCAACACACCCCCGCCGAACCGCCACCACCGCACGCCCAGCGCAGGACCCCACACGGTCCAGGCGATGCGTCCCTCGGATTCGGCGCGCGCCAGCCGCGCGCGCACCACATCGCGGTCGACGATCAGGCAGCCGAACGCCGCCAGCACGAATCCGGCCTGGAAGATGTCGAGCATGCCGATGCGTGAGGATACGAACGTTACGCCGTCGGCGGTCAGCAGAATCCCCGCGATCGCGCCCAGCATCGTCGAGCGGGTCATCCGCCGGGTGATCCGGATGACCAGCAGCACCAGCATCGAACCGAATATCGCGGCGACGAACCGCCACCCGAGCGGGGTATAGCCGAAGATCGCCTCGCCCAGCCCGATCATCTGCTTGCCCACCGGCGGATGCACCACCAGCCCGTAGGCGGAATTGTCCTCGATCCCGCCGCCGGTGACCATCTGCCAGGCCTGTGGCGTGTAATGCTTCTCGTCGAACATCGGCGTGCCGGCATCGGTCGGATAGTTCAGCATCGTGAACCGGGTAAGTGCGGCGATCGCGGTCAGGACCGCGGTGACCAGCCAGCCGCGCGCGCGATCGGTAGGCCCGAAGTCGGGGGAGACGCGCAGCGGCGCCGGACTCGATAGGCCGGCGCCGCTCGGCTCCGCTGTACCCGAGGGGGCTGTGTCGATGGCTCCCTCGCTCCGCTCACTCACGGGCCCGAGTCTATGTGCGCGGCACTCCCGCCCACGACCGGGTTGTACCGGTTTTCACCCGCGCTACGTTGGATGCCGCCAGCGAGACGGGCCGCGAACTGGGCCTAAGGTGGTGCCGTGGACAAGGTGGCGCAGGCGGGACGGTTGGTACTGGCGGCGACGCCGATGGGGGAGGTGGGTGATGCCTCGCAGCGGTTGCGCGATGCGCTCGGATCGGCGGAGGTGGTCGCCGCGGAGGACACCCGGCGCACCCGGGCGCTGGCCAAGGCGCTGGGGGTGGAGATCACCGGGCGGGTGGTGAGTTTCTACGACCATGTCGAGGCGGCGCGGATTCCGATGCTGCTCGACGAGATCACCGGCGGGCACACCGTGCTGCTGGTCACCGATGCGGGCATGCCGTCGGTGAGCGATCCCGGATACCGGATGGTCGCGGCCTGCGTCGAGCGGGATCTGCCGGTGACCTGCCTGCCCGGCCCGTCCGCGGTGACGACCGCCCTGGCCCTGTCCGGCCTGCCGATGGAACGGTTCTGCTTCGACGGCTTCGCCCCGCGCAAGGGCGGACAGCGAAAGCAGTGGCTCGGCACTCTCGCCGCCGAATCGCGCGCGGTCGTCTTCTTCGAGGCCCCGCACCGGCTGGCCGACTGCCTGGCCGACGCCGTCGAGGTACTGGGCCCGGCCCGCCGCGCCGCGGTCTGTCGCGAGCTGACAAAGACCTACGAGGAGGTCGTGCGCGGCACCCTGGCCGAGCTGGCCGCCTGGGCCGCCGACGGCGCGCGCGGCGAGATCACCGTCGTTCTCGAAGGGGCACAACCGGTCTCGGCCGAGCCCGCGGACCTGGTCGACCGGGTGGAGAACCTGGTCGGCAAGGGCCTGCGCCTCAAGGACGCCTGCGCCGAGGTCGCCGCGGGCACCGGCGTATCTCGCCGCGAACTTTACGATGCGGTCCTCGCCGCCCGCCCCGACTGAGGTCATGGTGCGACGCCGCCCATCATCGTCATTCCGGCGCGCTTTTGGCCGGAATCCATTAGCACGCAGCGGATTACGTCGGATCCCGACCAAAGGCACGCCGGTATCACGGATGCGCGCGGGGATGACGGGGCGGGAATTCAGTCCTTGGGCTCTACGTACTTCGGGAAGACCGGTTCTGGAGCGGGCAGGGGCAGGCCCGGTGTGATCGGGGTGGCGATGTCCGTGAAGGTTCGGCCGGTCTGGCCGAGCTGGTCCAGGATGCGGCCGGCCGAACCCGGGAGCACCGGCTGGACCAGGATCGAGACGATGCGCAGCACCTCGAGGGTGACGTACAGCACGGTCGCCTCGCGCGCCAGATCCTCGGGGGTGCCCGATTTGGCCAGGGCCCAGGGCTGCTGGGCGGAGAAGTACCTGTTGGTCTCGCCCAGGGTCAGCCAGATCGCGTCCAATGCCAGGTGAATCTGCTGGGAATCGAATTCCGCGCGGCACCGCTCGAGCAGGCCGTTCGCGCGGTCGAGTAGTTCGCGGTCCGCTTCGGTGAAATCACCGGGCGTCGGCACCGTCGAATCACAGTCGCGGGCAACCATCTTCAGGCTGCGCTGCACGAGATTGCCGTATTCGTTGGCCAGGTCGGTGTTGGTGCGCCCGACGATCGCCTCGTGGCTGTAGGAGCCGTCCTGCCCGTAGGAGATCTCGCGCAGCAGGAAGAAGCGCACCGCGTCCAGGCCGTAGGTCTCGACCAGGGCCAGCGGGTCCACGACGTTGCCGACCGACTTGGACATCTTCTCGCCCTTGTTGTTCACGAACCCGTGCACGAACACGCGCTCCGGCAGCTCGATCCCCGCCGACATCAGGAACGCCGGCCAGTACACGGTGTGGAAGCGGCTGATGTCCTTGCCGATGATGTGCACATCGGCGGGCCAGAACCTCTTGAACTGCTCGGATTCGGTGTTCGGGAATCCGGCACCGGTGAGGTAATTGGTGAGCGCGTCGACCCACACGTACATCACATGCCCGGGATCGCCCGGTACCGGCACACCCCAGTCGAAGGTGGTGCGCGAGATGGACAGATCCTTCAGCCCGGCCTTCACATAGCTGACGATCTCGTTGCGCCGCGTCGCCGGGAGGATGAAATCGGGCCGGGTTTCATACAGTTCGAGCAGCCGGTCCTGATATTTCGAGAGCCGGAAGAAGTAGTTCGACTCCTCGGTCCACTCCACCGGGGTGCGGGTGTCGGTCGACACGCGGGTGCCGTCCTCGCGGACCGTGGTCTCCTCGTCGGTGTAGAACGCCTCGTCCCGCACCGAATACCAGCCCGCATAGGTGTCGAGGTAGATATCGCCCGAGGCCTGCATCCGCTCCCAGATCGCGATCGAGGAGGCGATGTGGTCCTCGTCGGTGGTCCGCATGAACCGGTCGAAGGAGATCTCGAGCGTTTTGTCCATGCGCTCGAACACATCCGAGTTGCGCGCGGCGAACTCCTGCACCGGGACGCCCGCGGCGCGCGCGGCCTGCTGCACCTTCTGGCCGTGCTCGTCGGTGCCGGTCATGAAGAACACCTCGAAGTCGTCGAGGCGCTTGAATCGGGCCAGCGAGTCGGTGGAGATGTACTCGTAGGCATGTCCGATATGCGGCACACCGTTTGGATAGGCGATGGCCGTGGTGATGTAGAAGGTGGGGCGTTCGCGTTCGCTCATGGTGGCTCTACTGTAATCGGCGATGCCTAGTAACCGCCCCGCGCCCGAATCGCCCGAACCGCTGTCCCCGCTGGTGGATGCGCACACTCATCTGGATGCCTGCGGCGCCACCGGTGCGGAATCGGTTGCGGCCATCGTGGATCGGGCCGCTGCCGTCGGCGTCGGACGCGTCGTCACCGTCGCCGACGATCTCGACGCGGCCCGGTTCGCCGTGCGGGCCGCGCACTGGGATCAGCGGGTCTACGCGGCCGTCGCGCTGCATCCCACCCGTGCCAACGCGCTCGATGACGCCGCCAGGGCTGAGCTCGAGAAGCTGGCCGCCGATCCGCGGGTGGTCGCGGTCGGCGAGACCGGGCTGGACTACTACTGGCCCGGCAAGCTCGCCGGCTGCGCCGGGATCGAGGATCAGGTCGAGGGCTTCCGCTGGCATATCGACCTGGCCAAGCGCCTGGGCAAACCGTTGATGATCCACAACCGCGAGGCCGATCACGACCTGCTCACGGTGCTGCTGGACGAGGGCGCGCCCGGCACCGTGATCTTCCACTGCTTCTCCTCCGATGCGGTGATGGCGCAGGCATGCGTCGAGGAGGGGTATGTGCTGTCCTTCTCCGGCACGGTCAGCTTCAAGAACGCACACGAGCTGCGCGAGGCCGCCACGCTCGTGCCCGACCGTCAGATCCTGGTCGAGACCGACGCGCCGTTCCTGACCCCGCATCCGTTCCGTGGCGCCCCTAATGAGCCGTACTGCCTGCCCTACACCGTGCGTGCCCTGGCCGAGGTCCGCGGTCAGGATCCCGCCGAGCTGGCCGCGCTCACCACTGCCAACGCCGAGCGGCTGTATCGGCTCTGAGTCGGCGGGCGTGGGCGGAATATACAGCAGCAGCGTCCGGTAAAAAACGGCACGGCGCAGTGGCGAATATCACACCATGTCGCTTCAGGGTGCGTCGGCGCGCCTATGGTCACTACGATAGCGGCGGCTGTTATCGCGCCGCGTCCTCGATACTGCTTCGTGATGTGGAAAACGCCTGTTCAGCAGCACGTGGTTGTCAGGCCCTGACCTACTCGTTATCGTCTTGTGACAATGCCGGAGTCCCCGATGCCCGCGCTCGCGCGAATCAACTCCTCGCGATCGCCGCTGTTATACGCGGCGATCGGGGCGCTGCTGTTCACGCTCATCGTGGGCGCGGCGCTGGCGATCGTGGACCGCAGGACGGTCACACTCGTCGTCGACGGCCAGCGGACCACCCTGACGACCATCTCGGTCACCGTGCGCGGGGCGCTGAAGTCCGCCGGATATCACGTATCCCATCGCGATGCGGTCACTCCCGCCGCGGGCTCCCTCCTGGCGAACGGGGCGACCATCACCCTGGATCGGGGCAGGCCGGTCGCGCTGATCTTCGACGGCAAACCGCAGCAGGCGTGGACCACCGCCGACACCGTGGCCGACGCGCTGACCCAGCTGAAGATCCCGGACGATGTCTTCGTCTCCCCGGCCCGCCCCACCCCGCTGCCGCTGCAGGGCGCCTCGCTCTCGGTGACCAGCCCGCGCACGGTGATGCTGTCCGATAACGGCGCGGAGGCCGGGTATGTGCGCCTGGCGGCCCCGACGGTCGGGCAGCTGCTGCAGGTGCGCGGCGCGCCGCTGGCCAATCAGGACTCGGTGGTACCGGCCGCCGACACGCCGCTCATCGAGGGCATGACGATCACCGTCACCCGCCGGCGCACGGTCAACCGTGTCGCACGGGTGCCGCTGGACCCGCCGGAGAACGTCATCCAGGATCCGACCATGAATATGGATCGCAGCACCGTGGAGAAGCCGGGCAAGCCGGGCGTGCAGGACGTGACCTATGCGGTGTCGATCGTCAACGGCGTCGAGCAGAGCCGCAGGCAGCTCTCCAGCACGGTCATTGTGCCGGGGCAGGCCAAAACGGTCCGCCGGGGCGCCAAACCGGGCACCGAGGTGCCGCCCATCCGCAACGGCTCGACGTGGGATGCGCTGGCCAAGTGCGAATCCGGCGGCAACTGGGCGATCAATACCGGCAACGGATTCTACGGCGGGGTCCAGTTCGACCAGAACACCTGGGCGCGTCAGGGTGGGCTGCGGTATGCCCCGCGGCCCGATCTGGCCACCCGCGAGGAACAGATCACGATCGCGGCGGTGACCCAGGCACGTCAGGGCTGGCACGCGTGGCCCACCTGCACCGCACGCCTGGGTATCGGGCAGTAGTCCCGCAGGCGGTTACATGAGCGCGCCGCCGTCGACCCGAAGCTCCGTACCGGTCATATAGCGGCCGTCCTCCGAGGCGACCATCGCGACCACACCGGCGATATCCTGCGGATGGCCGAGCGCGCCGCCGTCGATCCAGCCGGTCAGGCGCGCGAGCAGGCTCCAATCCGCATCGGCGGGCAACTGTAGGCCCGAGGTGATACCGGAATTGATGCCGCCGGGCACGATATTCACCGCGCGCAGGCCCTGCTTCACGTATTCCAGCGCCAGCGAATGGGTCAGCGCGTTGATCCCGCCCTTGGAGGCCGAATAGGCGGCCATATACGGATTCGCGCCGAATGCCGCGGTCGAGGAGAAGTTCACGATCACCGGATGGTCGCCCTGCAGCAGGTTCGGCAGTGCGGCCTGGCACATCAGGAAGGTGCCGGTGAGGTTCACCCCGATCACCTGATTCCACTCCTCGAACGGCATCTCGTGGGTGTGCGCCGCACGCATGATGCCGGCGGCGTTGACCAGCACGTCGAGTCCGCCCAGGGTGTCGAAGGCCCGCCCGGTGCCCTCGCGCACCGATCCCGGATCGGAGACGTCGATGCGCACGGTCTGCAGCCGCTCGCGGTCGGACGCCGGGGCGGTCTCCGCGGTCTCCTTCAGTCCCGCCTCGGCGATATCGGCCGCGACCAGGGTGGCGCCCTCGGCGAGCAGGCGCAGGGTGATGCCCCGGCCGATTCCCGAGCCCGCGCCCGTGACGAGCACCCGTCGTCCCTCATACCTGCGCTGCATTGCGTGCCAACCTCTCCGAAGTGCGGGTGAGACTCGTTGTGCCACCTACAGAAAACTAGAACCCGTATCAGTGTGCGTCAATGGTGGTCCGCGTGGGACTCGGCGAACTTCACAATGGCGTCTTAAGAATGATTCATATGATCGCCGGGATTTTGCCCGATCAGACGGTGAGGAGTTCGGATGCGGTTGCTGGGTGGCTGGGGGCGCACGATTATCGCGGGGGCGGTCGCGGCGAGTGCCGCACTGGTCTCGGCGAATGTCGCGGCGGCGGCGCCGGCCGCAGCCGCCACGCCCGGATCCGTCATTGCCGTCGACCCGCAGCCGAGTGGATTCCACGGCATGTCCGGCGGTTCGATCGTCGACTACTGGATGACCGGATCGGACGGCACGCCGGAGCGGGCCAGCGGCGTGTTGTTCGTCCCGTCCGGCCGGGCCCCGTCCGGGGGCTGGCCGATCATGGCCTTCGACCACGGCACCTCGGGGCTCGGATCGAACTGCGGCGGCCTGTCGAGTCCCGCGGGCGCCCCGGCCCAGGAGGAGACGCAGGAGGACCGGCTGCTGCGCTATTTCGTATCGAAGGGGTTCGCCGTCGTCGCGCCCGACTACCTGGGACTCGGTCGCTTCGATACCGGTCCGCATCCGTATCTGGAGTTGCAGACCGAGGCGACCTCGACGATCGACCTCGTCCGGGCGGCGCGCGCCGCCCATCCGGAGCTGTCCCGGACCTGGGCGGTCACCGGCGAGTCACAGGGTGGGCAGGCCGCGCTCGGCACCGGGCATCTGCAGCGGACCTACGCCCCCGACCTGGACTTCCGCGGCACGATCGCCATCGACCCCGAATCCGATGTGGAGGACCTGCTGCCCGCCGCGGGCCCGTGGGTGCCGAATGTGCCCGGCCTCAGCGGCAATGGCCTCACCGCCTTCTTGGCGATGAGCCTGGTCGGGCTGCGCGAGGCCCATCCGGAGGTGAACGTCGAGGGCTACCTGAGCCCGCACGGCCGCGACCTCCTCGATTCCATCGGCACCCTCTGCCTTCGCGACATCATCGACCGGACCCGGAATGCCTCGCTGGGCGACCTGCTCTCGCGCCAGCTCACCACCCCCTCCTTCCGGACGGCCCTGACCTCGTACATGGCCGTCCCGACCAGCGGCTATAACGCCCCGATCCTGATGCTGACCAATGCCACCGACACCACGGTGCCGTCCCCGTTCCACGCCACCCTCGCCGCGCAGTTCGCCGCGAACGGCGTCGATTTCCATCCGGTGGTCGGCACCGGTGAGCATTGCCAACTCAACCCCCGGATGTGGTCCGCGATGGACGCCTTCACCGCCCGCATCACCTCCTCACCAGCAAAGCCGTAACCCTGCGCCTCGTCGGTCGGTCGGCTGAGGCCGGAACGTGATCGGCACCTTGCACCGGAGCGGCGGCACTGGCTACGGCGCGGTCTTGGTAGGTTTGCGGGCGTGTCCGAACCTGTTATCGCCGCCCGTGGTCAGGCCGAGTTGCTCGGTCCGGCCGAGGTGCGGGTGCTGGCGGAGCGGTTCGGGGTGCGGCCTACCAAACAGCTCGGGCAGAATTTTGTGCACGATGCGAATACCGTGCGGCGGATCGTGGCGGCTGCGGGGGTAGGGCGCGAGGATGTGGTGCTCGAGGTCGGGCCGGGGCTGGGGTCGTTGACGCTGGCGCTGCTGGACGTGGTGGACCGTGTCGTCGCGGTGGAGCTCGATCCGGTTCTGGCGCAGCATCTTCCAGATACCGTGGCCGACCGGGCGCCGGAGCTGGCGCAGCGACTGTCGGTCGTCCCGGCCGATGCGCTGCGGGTGCGCGCGGGTGATCTGCCCGCGGCGCCGACCGCGCTGGTCGCGAATCTGCCCTATAACGTCGCGGTCCCGGTGCTACTGCATCTGATGGCCGAATTGCCCAGTATCACAACGGCCCTGGTGATGGTGCAGGCCGAGGTCGCGGACCGGCTGGCGGCCGAACCGGGGTCGCGGATCTACGGTGTGCCGAGCGTCAAGGCCGGATTCTTCGGATCTGTGCGTCGGTCGGGATCGGTTGGGCGGCAGGTGTTCTGGCCGGTTCCGCAGGTGGAATCAGGGTTGGTTCGCATCGACCGCTACGCCGAACCGCCGTGGGCGATGGACAACGAGCACCGCAAGCGCGTATTCGCGGTCGTCGACGCCGCATTCGCCCAGCGCCGCAAGACTTTACGTGCGGCACTGGGGAGTTGGGCGGGCTCGCCCGCCGAGGCGGAGAGGTACCTGATCGCCGCCGGAATCGATCCGACTGCCCGCGGCGAAACCCTCGACGCCGCGGCCTTCGTCCGCCTCGCCGCCCAGCGCTGACGTTCTCGGTCTCGCAACGGCACTCGACCCGCGCCGCCGGAATGACGGTGCTGTCTCTCCGGAGGGACGCCGGGAGTGTTGTCTGCCGGGATGGCAGTCTGTGGTGGGTATCAGCCCCGGAACCGGCGCAGGCGCAGACTGTTGCTGACGACGAAGATGCTGGACAGTGCCATTGCGGCGCCCGCGAGCATGGGGTTGAGCAGGCCGGCCGCGGCCAGGGGTATCGCTGCCACGTTGTAGCCGAAGGCCCAGAACAGATTGCCCTTGATGGTGCGCAGGGTGGCCCGGGACAGGCGGATGGCGCTGCCGACCGTGCGCAGATCGCCGCGCACCAGGGTGATGTCGCCCGCCTCGATCGCGACGTCGGTGCCGGTGCCCATGGCGAGCCCGAGGTCGGCCTGGGCGAGGGCCGCCGCGTCGTTGACGCCGTCGCCGACCATCGCCACCACCTTGCCGTCGTCCTGCAGGCGCCTGACCACCTCGAGCTTATCGCTGGGCAGTACCTCGGCGATCACCTCGTCGATGCCGACCCGCGCGGCGACCGTGCGCGCGGCGGCGGCATTGTCGCCGGTCAGCAGCACCGGTGTCAGGCCGAGGGCGCGCATCTCGGCGATGGCGTCGGCGCTGGTGGGCTTGATCGCATCGGCGATCACCAGCACGCCGCGGGCCCGGCCGTCCCAGGCGACCACGATCGCGGTCCGCCCGGCCGCCTCGGCCTCGGATTTGGCCTGTGCCAACGCATCCGGCAGGGTGATCGACCAGTCGTCGAGCAGTTCCGTGCGGCCGATTACGACCGCGCGCTCGCCGACCATGCCCTGCACGCCCTTCCCACCGTGACTGACGAACTGCCGCACCGGATCCGGGGTCGGCCCGCGCTCGGCGGTGTTGGTGAGCGCTGCGCGCTCGGCGGCGCCGGCGACCACGGCGCGCGCCACCGGATGCTCCGAACCGTGCTCGACCGCGGCGGCCACCGCGAGCAGTTCGCCGGGATCCGTTCCGGCATCCGGGATCACGTCGGCGAGCGTCATCGTCCCGGTGGTCACGGTGCCGGTCTTGTCCAGGACGACGGTGTCGATCCGGCGGGTCGACTCGAGCACCTCCGGCCCCTTGATCAGGATGCCGAGTTGCGCGCCGCGCCCCGTGCCGACCAGCAGCGCGGTGGGCGTGGCCAGCCCCAGCGCGCACGGGCAGGCGATGATCAACACCGCCACCGCAGCGCCGAATGCGACGGCCACCGGCGCGCCCGCCGCCAGCCAGCCGACGAGTGTCGCCACCGCGATGGCCAGCACGATCGGTACGAAGATCCCGGCCACCCGGTCCGCCAGCCGCTGCACGGGAGCCTTGCCGTTCTGTGCCTGTTCGACCAGCGTGGCCATCTGCGCCAGCTGCGTGTCGGCCCCCACTCGGGTGGCGCGCGCGGTCAGCATGCCGCCCGCGTTCACGGTCGCGCCGACTACGGCATCGCCCGGCGCGACCTCCACCGGCACGGACTCGCCGGTGAGCATGCTCATATCGATGGCCGAACTGCCGTCTACCACAACGCCGTCCGTGGCGACCTTCTCGCCGGGGCGGACCAGGAACAGCTCTCCGGAGCGCAGCTCCCCGATGGGAATCCGAATCTCGGTGTTGCCTCGCAGGACCGCAACATCTTTGGCGCCCATCTCCAGCAGTGCCCGCAGCGCGGATCCGGCCCGCTCCTTCGAGCGGGTCTCGAAATACCGTCCGGCCAGGATGAATACGATGACCCCGGCCGCGACCTCGAAGTAGATGTTGGACGCGGCATCGGCGCGGTCCACGGCGAAACTGAAGCCGTGCTTCATACCTGGCATTCCGGCGTCGCCGAAGAACAGTGCGTAGACCGACCAGCCGAATGCCGCCAGGGTGCCCAGCGAGATCAGCGTATCCATGGTGGATGTGCGGTGCCGGGCGTTGGCCCAGGCGGCGCGGTGGAATCCGGCGCCGCCCCAGAGCACCACCGGGGCGGCCAGTGTGAGCGAAAGCCATTGCCAGTTCCGGAATTGCAGCGCCGGAACCATCGCCATCGCAACGACCGGCAGCGCCAGTGTCAGCGTGATCAGCAGCTTGTTGCGCAGCTGTGTGGCGGGCGAGGGGAGCGAATCCTGCTGTGCCGCAGTGGCGTGTACCTGGGCGGTGTAGCCGGTATCCGCGACCCGCTCGATGAGCTGCTCCGTAGTCACCGAGTCCGGGAAGTTGACCTTCGCCTTCTCGGTGGCGTAGTTCACCGCGGCGGTCACGCCCTCGATTCGGTTGAGTTTCTTCTCGATTCGGGCCGCACAGGAGGCGCAGGTCATCCCGCCGATATCCAATTCGATCGATCGCTCGGCCACGGGTGCGGACATGCCTTGCTCCTCCTTCGGGTGCGGTCGTTCAGGCGCTTGTGCGGGTCGGGGGACTAGGCGACCTCGTAGCCCGCCTCGTCGACGGCGGCGGCGATCGTGGAGTCCGATACGGGGGCCTGCGAGGTGACCTCGATCCGGCCGCTGGCAAGGTCGACCTCGACGCCGGTGACGCCCTCGATCCTGCCGATCTCCTGCTGGACCGCGGATACGCAGTGGCCGCAGGTCATCCCGGTGACGGTGTAGGTGCTGGTCGCCATGATCGACTCCTTCGGTGGGTCATACGGTTAGGGGGTATCCCCGAACCATTTCAAGGTACCCCCCATGGGTACCTTGGGCAAGTGATCCGGGTCACGGGATGGGGTTTGCGGCGCGTTGACGGCGGCCGTGGCGGCGCATGTTCGCCGCGCCCATTACGCTTGGATCTCGTGCTTTCTGTTGTCCCGAGTCCCGTGGTCGTGCGGGCGCCCTCGAAGGTGAACCTGCACCTCGGGGTAGGTGACCTGCGCGAGGATGGGTATCACGAGCTGACCACCGTGTTCCAGGCGCTGTCGCTGAGCGACGATATCGAGCTGACCTCGGCGGCCGCGCTGTCGGTGCGGGTCAGCGGCGAGGGGGCCGATCAGGTGCCGACCGACCGGGGCAATCTGGTCTGGAAGGCCGCGGTGCGCCTGGCGCACCGGGCCGGGCGGTCGCCGCTGGTGGAGATCGCGATCCGCAAGGGCATTCCGGTGGCGGGCGGTATGGCCGGCGGCAGCGCGGATGCGGCGGCGTCGCTGGTCGGCCTGAACGAACTCTGGGATATCGGCCTGAGCCGGGACGAACTCGCCGTGATCGCGGCCGAGCTGGGTAGCGATGTGCCGTTCGCGCTGACCGGCGGGACCGCGCTGGGGCGCGGGCGCGGGGAGAAGCTGCTACCGGTGTTGTCGCGCAGCACCTTTCATTGGGTCCTGGCGCTGTCCCGGGACGGCCTGTCGACACCGGTGGTCTTCGGTGAGCTGGACCGTCTCCGGGAACACGGCGATCCGCCGCGCCTGGGCGAGCCGCAGAAACTGTTGCAGGCCTTAGCCTCCGGTGATCCGGCGCAACTTGCCCCGCTGCTCGGCAACGACCTGCAGGCCCCCGCGCTATCGCTGCGTCCCGACCTGCGCCGCACCCTGCGCGCCGGAACCACCGCCGGCGCCCTGGCCGGGCTGATATCCGGCTCGGGCCCCACCTGCGCATTTCTGTGCGAGAGCGGGGATGCCGCCATCGCGGTCGCCGCCGAACTCTCCGGCGCGGGCGTCTGCCGCAGCGTGCGCACCGCCAGCGGTCCGGTACCCGGCGCCCGCATCCTCGGCGAGCACTGATATCCGGGCCGATAGTGCCTGGTCCAGAGGCGATTCGGCATGTGGCCCACGATCGTGTAAGGTAGTAATCACGACGCGGGATGGAGCAGCTCGGTAGCTCGCTGGGCTCATAACCCAGAGGTCGCAGGTTCAAATCCTGTTCCCGCTACTAGGTCAAATGGCCCCGGAACCACTGGTTCCGGGGTCGTTTTCGTCGGTTTGGCATCACGTTTGGCATCATTAGCCAAACTAAGTTTTATTCATGCGGTGGTGTCCGTGGTGTCCCGCCCAGCATGTGCGCGGCGGCTCGGGCGGCGGCGTCTTCGTCCATGCCGGGCAGCACGTGCTGGTAGGTCTTCATGGTGAACGCGACATCGGCGTGGCCCACTCGCTGGCTGACTACCTTCGGATTTATCCCGGCGCGGAGTGCGCCGGTGACGTAGGTGTGGCGCAGGTCGTAGAACCGGATCTCGGGCAGCCCGGCGTGGGCGGCCAGGCGCTTGAAGCGCTCCCGGATCGAGTCCGGGTGAACCGGGCGGCCGTCGTCGTAGGTGAAGACGAGATCTGAGTCGCGGTAGTCATCGCCGTAGAGCGCGCGTTCGGCATCCTGGATGGCCTTCCACACGCGAAGAGCCTCGACGGTCTCGGGGTCGATGGCAATCAGGCGGGCGGAGTCCTCGGTCTTGACCTCAGCGTCCTGGGCCCGGCCGGCGACGACCACCCGGCCTTGGTGCACCGATAACACCCCGGTGCCGAGATCCAGGGAGGGCCAGCGGATCCCGCAGATCTCCGCCCGCCGCAACCCCGTGGTCAACTCCAGTCGGAACAGCGCATAGAACCGGTCGTAGCGGACGCTGTCCATGAACCGGGTCGCCTGCTCGGGCATCCATACTGGCCGCCGGGACCTGGCCAGTCGGGGCGGTTTCGCCTTTTCTGCAGGGTTGTCCACGAGATATTTCCACGCAACGGCATCGACGAGTGCCCGGTGGATCATGATGTGGATATTGCGGACCGTCTTCGGGGCCAATCCTGGCGGTTTCGCAATGGGGATACGTCCGTTACGGTAGCGGCGCACCGCCGCTCGCGCGGCGTGGATGCTGACGCCGCATGCGGTGACGATCTGCTGTGGGGTGGGTTGGTCGCCGCGACCGGTCGCGCGTGCCCAGTACTCGTACATGACTATGTTGGTGTCCGGTTTGATACGGCCCTCGGTCAGTAGTTTCGAGTAGAAGACCATCAGCATCGGTGTGGTCAGCTTCTGCAGATCGGTGCCGCCGAGCTCAGGCTGAACGTAGGCCCGAGCGAAGGTTCTCCAGTTGTCGTAGGTGGTGGCGTCGACAACCATCTCGATCGCCGGCAGCCACTCGTCGAAGAATGCACCGACGGTCAGCTTCGATGGTTTCACGCGTTTGTTCTGCTCGACCGCCTTCATCGCGTTCCGGCATGCCGCCCAGGCTTCCTTCTCGGTGGCGAACCCGCCCTTGGTGTCGTAGTCGGGTTTACCGTCTGGCCCCTTCTCTGGCAGCCGGAACTGGTAGTACCAGGTCTTCCCACGTTTGCGGACATGTCCCTGTTTCATGCTGCGGCATCCTGGATCGGGTCCTGCTCGAGCAGCGCCCGCAGTCGGGCGGTCACCACGTACACGCGCCCGCCCATCCGCTTCACCGGCAGTTCCCCTGATTCGGCCAGCCGGTACCCCGCGGAGCGACTGATCCCCAGCAGGGCCGCGGCCCGGGGTATGGACAACAACAGTGGCAACGTCTCCCACTGGTCGTGGGTGGCGGCATCGAGATCTATCTCGTCCATCGTCGACCTCCTTCATTTCGATTCGATCGGGTCGTGCGTCGACCCGGTACGACCGGATATTGACGCTCCATTGCGTTCGCTAAGTCAAGCGCCTTGTGCAAGAACATGATTCGAGACTCGCGTGATCTCACGGTGCTGCGCGTGTCATCTCGGATGTGACGGGGATGATGCGCGCGCCGATTCGTTGTGTTCGGAAAATTGCGGCGGCAACCGGGGTCGCCCGTTTTCGCCTCGGCTGTCGGTCAGGGTGTGCGTGCACTGGGCGCGGTGATGTCGTGGCTCGGCGCTGCTGTTCGACACCGGGGTGAGGTTTGCCCGAGGCGAGTCGTACGCCGGTGTAAGTGGCCAGGTTGGCTGCAGGATCGGGTGTTCGTGCGGCGATGAGGGTCGGGTGCGGTTGGGATCGTGTCATGAGAGTCGGTCCTGGTTTTTCGTCGGACGAGGGGGCATACCAGAACTCCATCTACGACCCCTGTTTTCGCCATCGATCCGGCAAAATTCTTCGGATCCGGTGGACCACTTCGGATCCGGTGGACCATGAGCATCCGACGGGCAGCTGAGCGAGCCAACTGGGGAACTCGTCGCTCATTGTCAGTGGGAGGATTGCCTGATGATGGTGGGGCGCAATGAGGACGGGTTGGCGCGGTCGCAGGCACTGGGCATGTTGTCCGAGCTGCGGACCATGTTCGAGCGGCTGCCCGGCGACGACCCGGCCTACCAGGATCTGCTCGAACGGCGGCTGGCAGCCGGGGCCGAAGCACTGAATGCCGGGCTGGACGAGCACACTGTGCAGGCGGTCGGCAACTTCTCCCACGCTGCCATGCGGGAGGCTATCGCGATCGCCGAGGAGTTCGCGACCGATGACCAGGAACTGGACCTCGAAGTCCGCGGCGAATGAGGTTTCCTGTCCCTGCCGAATCGGAGGCGGCAGGCTCGGTTCGCATGCTCCTGGCCTGTGCGGGATCGCCCGTCGGTGCCGGTGGAATGGGGAAGCCCGGGGCTATCGCCGGGCCGCCGGGCTTCCGCATTCGATCAGCGGCGGCGGCGTACACGAGGTTCCGGTAGAAACGGCGCAGAAAACAACGAAGTTCGGGTAGTTGCTGGTCAGCGGCGGCGCTCAGCTCCGGGACCGAGGAGGCTGGTGAGGTCGCGCATGGCCTGCGGCGACGGTTTGAAGTAGTGGCGCAGGTTGGGGTCTGGACTGGTGAGATCGCGTATTCAACTGTCGCGGGTTGTCGGTGGTTTCCAACCCGTGGGTGCGTTTGTCCAGCTCGATCAGCAACGACACGATCGGCGCGAACGGCAGCATCTCGGTCAGCTCCGCCTTCAGCGCGATCGCCTCGGCGGGCACATCCTCCGCGGTCAACGGCGAGATCACCAGATCCCCATCCTCATCCAGGCGCACCGGGCCGCCGCCCTGCGCCAGCACCGTCTCCAGCTCTCCGACCGCCTCGTGCAGCTCATCGACCGCGGGCCGCGATCGTGCTGCTCTACGCCCAACCGTTCACCCGCATCGTCCGGCTCACGATCGACGACGTGATCACCGAGGGCAACCAGGTCCTGCTACGGCTGGGCGAGCCACCATCCCCGGTCCCGGGACCCGTCGCGGAGCTGCTCCTGGAATGGGTCGCACGCCGGGCCAACATGAATACCGCGACCAACCGCGAATCACGCTGGTTGTTCCCCGGCCGCCGCACCGGCCAGCCGATACACCCGGAGACCCTTTCCGCTACGGTCCGCCACCTCGGCGTCCCCAACGTCGCAGCCCGCATGGCCGCGCTGCGCCAGCTCGTTCTTGAGATGCCCGCTCCGGTCATCGCCGACGCTCTCGACTACCACTACACCACCACGACCCGGCTCGCCGCCCAGACCGGAGGCGTCTGGACCCGTTATGCCAGTGGACCGCGCCCCCGATCGCCCAAGGGCTGGAAACCGGACAGATCCCGCGACAGTTGATTCCGCGACCTCACCAGTCGCGAAAAGTCGCACCTCACAACCGATTCCGAAGAGGGCAACCGGTCATGAATGGCCAGCGCGGCTACGGTCGGGCAGCTCGAGGGGTTTCAGGCCGATCACGGCGCGTATCGGCTTCAGCTTCACGCGCCCCGGACGCCAAGGAAACCTACGGTCGCGAAATACGCACGAAATGGACCGAAAGTACTCTGGGTAAGTACATATGATACGCTGGATACGTACCTGTCAGCCAATAAAGGGGCTACTGCATGACCACGACCTACGCGTTCTGGAACAACAAGGGCGGTACGGGCAAGACGAGTCTGTGTTTCCAGTCCATGACCTTTTACGCCCACCAGAACCCGGACAAGCGGGTCCTCGCTATCGACGTCTGCCCGCAGGCCAACCTCTCCGAGTTGCTCTTCGGTGGGTTGACGGGTAACGGCAGCGGGATTCTGCTCGCCCGTCAGAATGAGCCGACCCGCAGGACCATCGGCGGCTATTTCGAACTGCGCGTCCCCACCCCGTGGTCGACTCCGGCGATCGATCCCGACCTCTACATGTCGCACCCAGCGGACTACAACCCCACGATCCCGAGCAACCTCGATCTCATCGCCGGAGACCCGATCTTAGAGTTGCAGACCAACGCCGTCTCCACGCTGGCCAACACACAACTGGCCGGTACCCCCACCTGGCTACGCGTTATCGACTGGCTCCAGGATCTGATCAATACCCTGGAGGGCAGGTACGACACGATCTTCATCGACGCGAACCCGTCGTTCTCGATGTACACCCAGATCGCCCTCTCAACCGCCGACCGCTTGGTCCTGCCTGTGATGGCCGACGACTCCTCGCGCCGGGCGATCCAGAACGCATTCTCGTTGATCTACGGACTGAAGCTGCCGTCTGAGATCTACACCCAGTACGCCTTCGCCACGAAGTTGAAGGCGGAAGGGCGCGACCTGCCGAAGGTGCACGTGATCGCGAAGAACCGGCTCAACAGATACGTCGTCGCGGCGTCGGGGTACACCGCCGTGCTCAAGACCATCGACGCGGACGTGAACACGCTCCTCGCGTCGAACCCAGGGATGTTCACCACGGACAAGGCAAACGACATCATGGTTGAGATCCGGGACTTTCAGACCGCCGGGGTCGTTTCGTACGCGCGTGGCTGCCCGTTCTACGAGCAGAGGCCCGGCCGTATGGACATCATGGGGAAACGTGTCGGGGTTAAGGGCGAGTACCTGGAGAACTGCATCCAGTCGATGCAATTACTCGTCGATGTGCTCTGAGAGTGCTCTGAGCTATGTGACCTGCAGAGATGAGTAGTCTCGCGCGGCGGTGATTGGCGGCAGCCATCGGCGGGGCCTCGTCCGTTAGACGCCGCGTCCGGATCCCCCATACGAGGAGACAGGCGGGCGCTGTTCCGGAAGCCCTCCGTGTCACGCGTTTTCCGCACACTGCCTGTGGGTGGCGACCGGCGCGCGGCGCTGGTCGGCTAACAGTTTGCGGTCTTCGTCGTCCAGGGGGAAGAACCCCACCAACCAGGACAGATACCGCTAAGCCTGACTTTTCGCGTCACTGGACCCCACATGCCTACAAGCGCCGCCAATTGCGCTGCCCAGACCGGCGGCATCTGGACCCGGTACGCCAGCGGGCCGCGCCCTCGATCATCCAAGGGCTGGAAACCGGACAGATCCCGCGACAGTTGATTACGCGATCTCACCAGTCCCGGAACCCCTACACATGGCTGGGTGTGTCGCCTGGGGTGTTCCGATGTCGCAGAACGGACCGTTCCATCTGCAGTCGTCAGGATTCGCTGTCGAACGTGCTCACATCGGTGATGAGTGTGTAGGTCGGCTGTGTTTGGTACTGCTCGGCGAATTCGTCCTCGAATGAGTTTCTGCCCTGGTGCCGGGCGAGGAGGGCCGCTGCATAGGGCGGAAGCTGCGACCGACGACGTGCGCGACCCTCGCGGTTTCTGATGTCGTGTTGGAGGGTGTCCAGTTGTTCTGCCAGCTGGACGTGCCGAGTTCCGTATCTGCGTTGCGCTGCGTGCGCTGAACGGGTTGTGTCGGCCAACAGGGTCTGGTGAATCCGATCGACCAGGCCGGGTGTTCTTGGGAGACCGACTGGCTGGTCCGTCGTATCCGATTCGAACAAATATGACCATGGCATGGCGCAGCTGAGATAGCGAGGGGCATAGAGCCGCTTGGGTTTGTCATGGCTCAGCGAGTGGAGCGCGGCCACCTGGTAAGTGGACAAGGCTGCGCATCCCCACCAGTCGGGCATGCGCGAGCCGATATCGATCATCTCGGGGCCGGCGATGTTGCCGAGTTTGTGGCGCGCGCCATCGGTGTGAGGGAAGTACGGGTTGCTCCGCAGCGCCCGCAGATCTGCGCGTCTGCTGGGGCTATCGCCGAATCGGGTTGGCTCCCAGCCGTTATAGAACACGTGGTAGGGCAGAGTATACGGATCCTGGCAGTTCTCGATGAGGGTGTCGTATTGGTAGTGGCCGTCCTTCTGGCCGGGGTGATCGAGTGCGCGGTAGCCGATGTCGTAGATGCGTTTGGCCTGGATGCGAAGGCACAGCCACCCTTCGGCGGGGGAGCCGATCCACCATTCCCAGTCCGCGCCGACGCGCTTCTCGTTCGCTGGGGTCAGTCGGTGCACCGCGATGTGGGGGAAGCGGCGGTGCAGTTCGAGCAGCAGCGCATCGGTCACTGATGTCTCGCCGGGTGTTAATCCGCACGAGTAGCCGTCTTCGTAGTCCTTCCAGGTTCGAAGTGCAAGGGAGTCCATGGTTGCTCGAAGTTCCGACAGGCTGGACACCAGCCCCCCTCGCTCGATTGTCGTCGTGCATGTCCCGGTGACGCTTAACTCTCGATCTCGACGATGGCCCCTGTCAAGATCGGAAGACAGCTACGGGCGGGACGAGCCGGATGGCTGGTAGCCGATCGAGATGCGCGGACTGTCCACTGGCTGACCAAGATCGGAGCCAGTCTGCTCTTACGGCCCGGCCGGCGGTGGCGCCGCCCGTGAGCGGATGGCGCAGAGGGTTCAGATACGTGGCGTGAGCTTCAGCCGGAACCGATGGGGCTTGAGGGTGATCTATTCATTGACGATCAACTTGTACCCGGGCTCGGGATGCAGATCGAAGCGGCGAAGGATCTGCGCGAGCGCCAGCGTCGTCTCGTGCAACGCGAACTGGCGGCCGATGCAGGACCGCGGCCCGGTGCCCCAGGGGCGGTATACGTGAGGGCCGAGCTGGCGTAGCCGTTCGGGCAACCAGCGGTCCGGGTCGAACTGCTCGGCATCGTCGCCCCAGGCGATCGGGTCACGGTGCGCCGCCAAGGTCAATACGAAAACCCAGTCCCCGGGCTCGAATACGTGTCTGCCGAGAGTTACCGGACGAGTGGCCTCCCGGAAATAGCCCGGGGCGACCGGCCATAACCGTAAGGTCTCGTCGACGACTCGGCGCAGGTACCGCAGACGGGCGATGTCGTCGTAGTTGGGCGGTGTCCCCGCCCCCGGGGGAACCGAGTCGGCTTCTGTGCGTGCTTTGTTCATGATTTCTGGGTGGCGTGCCAGCTCGTACAACGCGAAAGACAGTGCAGCGGCGCTTGTTTCGTGTCCCGCGATCAGCATGGTCAGGCATTGGGCGTGGATGGCGGCGTCATCGAGCCGTTCACCGGTGAGCGGATCCCGGGTGGTCAGCATCAGATCGAGCAGGTCGGATCGGGGTTCGATCGCCGCGCGGCGCGCGGTTATCACGTCGTCGACCACGTTGTGCAGGTAGGCGATGTCGCGGTGGTGCTGGGCTGTTTGCCCTCGTAGGAGCGTGGTTTTCACGAAGGTTGGCAGGTTGATCGTCTTATTGAGGTAGGTCAGTCCGCGCCGTAACCGTTCGCCGAACGGGTGCTTCTCGGCGAACGGGCCGAATGAGTGCCCGAACCCGGCACGACTGATGATCTCCAGTGCGAGTTGGCTCGTGTCATCGACGACATCGATCCACTCGCCCGCACGCGCATGCCAGTGGTCCAGGAGATCATCGACGACGGCGAGCATGGTCGGGTGATAGCTGCGCATCGCGTCTCTGGTGAAGCCTTGCATAAGAATCCGGTGCCCGGTTCCCCAGGCGGGTTCATCGTTGAGCGCGGTGAACAGGCCGGATCCGGCGATGTCCCGCAGTGGCGTGAGAATGGCGCCGATGTGCTTGGCCCAGCAATCCTGGTCGTTAACCTGCTCGATCAGGTCGGCGTTGGACACGATGACAACGGGGTGGGCGAATATCCGACGCTCGAAGATGCCGCCGAGTCGCCGCGCGTCCCGGGCTGCTTGCTGTGTCGGGCGAGCGAGATCGAGAGTCAGCACGTCGCCGAGAAAGGGCAGTCGGCCTCGTGGGTGCGGTAGTGACGGCAGCGAACCGTTCGACAGCATGCTCATCGGGATCCATGATGCGGCATCGGTCCGAGGAAATCGTCGATCTCCTGCGACACGGCGCTACGGAATCGAGCTCGTGCCCAGCCGCCGCGATGACGGCGGCGCACACTTGGGCGTGCTTGCCGAAGTGCTGACGTTCGATGGGAGTTGGCGAATCATCTGCTGCTGCCGTATGTTTCGCGCCACATCGGCCACAAGGGGGTGCCACCTGGTAGCTGCGCGCGGGTTATCGTGGCGAATCCGGCGGACGAGTACAGCGGCACATTCTCCTCGCGGGTACACACCAGATACGCGGCCTGTCCGGTGGCATCGCAGCGCGCGCACCCTGAACGCAGCAACGCACTGCCTACTCCCTGACGCTGGCAGGCCGGAAGCACAGCGAGATTGCACAGATACCAATGTAATTCGTGTGGGTGAATACGGTCCAGAAATCCGCGAGTGCGCAATGCGACCGGAATCCGGTGGCCGAGCGCCAGCGCGAGGTGCGGGGCCGATCGGATGAACTCCGGTACCGCGGCATCCCATCGGCCAGGCGGATTCCACAGCGCCACCCCCACGATGTCTCCAGAATCCGCCGTAGCGACCTCGACCCCACCACCCGGAACGTGGTGGCGGGTCATCATGGTGCGGAAATAGCGAGGTAGTGCCCACCGTCTGTGCTGCGGGTTCGGCCAGAGGTGACGCATCACCGGATCGGTATCGAACGCGATCGCCAGGACCTGAGTGGCCTCCGGTATCTGCTTGCGCTCAATCGGGCGGATGACGATGTCCACGGATCGCGACGATAAGGGCAGCTCAGGCGAGGGCTGGGCCGACACGCTCGGGGCAACGGAGGGTTCGTCGTCCTGAACGTGACGATCGAACGACAGCCGCGCTCAAATACCCATAGCAAGATCAAATAGCCGGTATACCTGGAGAGCGAATCGGACAAAACCTACTCGGGAAGGTAAGGGGGATTCGCAATGACTGAGGCCGCAGTTGATCTGCTGGTGGAGACGATGGGCACCGCCGCCGAGGAGGAGGTTTCGATCCTGGCCGAGGGCGGCCGTGACTGTGACTTCCGGCGGCTATCGAAGTCGCTGCGCGGCGCTGCACAGCACCTCGTACACGACCTGGTGATGGAGGTCAGGGACAGTGGTGAGACCCGCCAGCAGCAGGTGAACTCGGTGGCGGCGGCGGTGCTGGGCCCTACGATCGCGGCGGCACCGGTCACTGGGATCGGTGGGACTGTATTCGCGGTGCAGGTTGCGCCGACAGCTGCTGAGGCCGAGCAACGTGCGGGTGGGCTGGCTGCGTGGGAGTGGGAGATTGGGTTGGAGAACTTGCCACCACGGTTGTGGCTGGATCAACGGTGGCTCGATTTGACTGGTACGGCGCTGGAATTCCGCGATCGGGTGGTTATGGGCCCGGTCGACTTTTTTCGGCCGATTGTCCGGCTGCGTGATGTCCTCCAGATCTGGCAGGGCCTGCGCACTGTCAAGGTCGGCGACACCACGTCGAATCGAACTATTGCACGGACCAGTACTGGCGAGTTACGCCAAATTCAGTGGGCACAACGGTGCGTGCAGACGGACGCAGGCCCGCGGGTCCGCGGGGTGTGCCGCGATGTCGCCGACGAGTCCGACCCGGCCCAAATGCATATGGATTTGATCGAGATGGCGCTGATCGACAAGCTGATGCACCTTCACGACAAACCCGGCGACGGCAGTCCTGGTGTGTTTGCCGCAGTCGGCGACCACACCTATCAGAATGCGCCGACGATTATCAAATGGTTGACTCCATATATCCCCACGATCGGTCACGGGGTCAGCACGGGGCAGACTCCCGCGATTCATCCTGATACGTTGCTCAAAATTCCGGGATGGTTGGAGCAATCCAAGGCAGGCCCGATCACCGATGTCGGGATGACACGTCGTGGCGGCGGTGGCTGGCTACAGGTCGTGTTCCACGGCGACATCCTCGACCGTGAGCTGTTCCCCACCATCGGCGTCATGATTGTTTACCCCGGCGACGTGTCGGTCGCCGATTCGAGGGAGCCGGGTTTCGCGCCGCCGCAAGATCATTAGTCCACCGAGCGCCGCGACCACCCCGACAACGCCGAGAATGCCTGGCGCGTAGATGTCCCCCCACCGGATGAGGGTTCGAGCCGCCCGCGCCGTCTGAACAGCGTCGTTGATCGACTGGCCGTCGAAATGCGTCTGGATCTCCAGGCTCGTCACGGCCAGCGGGTCGTCGACGCTCCGGGCCAGGAATCGGTGCAGATGTTCGCGTTGCTCGATGATGACCCCGGAGGCAGGTTCGACCCAGATGTCTCGGGTGGTCGAGTAGTACAAGTCGAACCGGACCTGCTCGTCACCGGGCAATCCCCACCAGGAGGCAGGCACGGTGGTTTCCATGTCCGGCTGGGTAGGGTAAAGGTCGATCGGGCCAACGCTCTGCCGGTAGTGGAACAGGCGCAGCCCGGACTCCACCCGGTCGTCGTCGACAAACCCGATCGGTACCTCCTTGCGTGCGGTGTCATCAAAATACGGGTAGTTGGTCTTCTGAGCATCGAATGGGAAGTGGTATTGAAATCCGGTGCGTGTCACAGTATCCGGCTGTTTCCCGTAGTCCAGGGCGATCTGCCCCGGAGGGTCCACGGGCTCGGATGTGGTGCGCGAGAGCGTCACCGAGTCGACATGCGCGGACACCAACCCGCTTGCCGACGGCCGGTCGGTGCGCAGCAACCGAGTCGAGACCACCAGGGTCACCCGATCGGCGTCGGTAGGTCGTGCGGACACGGCTAACGTCTGAATCTTCAGCGGCACACCGGTTTCTGTGGCCATCCGCCCGCGTGTCAGTGCCGGCACATCCAACACCGAGGCGTTGCTGGCCAGCGATACCGCTTCGGTGCGGATATCGGCGGGGATCCGCTTGAGCCTCGGCACGATGTACGTCGGCAGTAGCACCGCCGCGACGAGCGCTGCTGCCCCGGTCCCGATCAGCGTGTACCCCAGCAATCGTCCGACTCGCTGCCTCCCCGCATTCGTCATGGATCAACGGTAGCGCAGTGAACTGGTGTTATTCGAGATTTTCGCCGATCCGTGGCACAGATCCGCCGGTCGATGCCTCTTTGCTGTGAATATGCTGGACATCACGGTTGGTTGGTGTTCATACTGGTGGGAGTAGCGAGCCCAGCGGCCACGCAACTTGGCTGATCGCCCTCTTGGTGTATCGGTCCGGCGGCTGCGACTCGTATCGCGTACCTCTCCGAGGTCATGGCGTACGCCCCTCTTGGTCGTGCGTCCCGCGTATAGGCGTTGGTGTGCAACAGCGGTCATCGCTGTCGTATACACATACGTCCTCCGTGGGATCCGACCAAGGGAGGTATCCGATGATCGACTTCCGTTCAGCACCATCACCGTTGGCGTTGTGGGCTGTCCAACGCTACTGCGCCGCAGTGGACGTGCACTGCATCATGGTGAAGCTTGTACGCCGGGTTCTAGCGCACAGCCGTGTAGACGTGAAACGCGCGCCAACTGCTGCCTATCCGGCGGTGATCAGTGATTGTCATACCGGCGGCCGTGATGAGTTCAGTGATTTCGGTGAGCGGTCGCAGCAGCATGCCGTCCTGCCAGGGCAGAGTGCGCAAATAGTCGGTGTCACCCAGTCCGACCACCAGACGCCCGCCCGGTCGCAACACCCGTGCGAGTTCGTGCATCGACTCGGACAGTTCATCGTCGGGAATGTAGTAGACGGTATTGATGGTCGAGGCGCCGTCGAGAGTGTTGTCCGGCAACGGGATCTGCGACATCGGAGCCTGCTTCAGATGAAGACGGCCTTGCCGGATGGCATGACGGAACTGCCGGCGTGCGCTGGCGACCGCAGTGCCGGACGGGTCGATGCCGAGTACGACACCGGTCTCACCGACCTGATCGAGCAGTATGCCGAGACTTCGTCCCCCGCCGAATCCGATGTCGGCCACCGTGGTGCCGGGCCCTGCGGACAGTACGTCGAGCGAACCAGCGACGGGTCCGCTGTTGGCCTTGTTGAGCAGGCGTCCGACAACACGGCCGGACATCCCCGCGGGATTCCCGAGCTGGCCAGCGAACCGTCGGTAAAACGCTTTCGAAGCCCTCACAGCGGCCAGTGTGGCACATACGGTTCAGCCTCGACGCTGCGACGCGCATTGGCGAATTCCTCTGGACACCTGACCGTTTCGCGAGAAGGAGGCTTGTGATGACACTGTCTGTAGGAAAACAGTCGGATGGTCTGATCTTGAATCCGCAGCGGCGACGCCCACCGGGGCATCGACCGATTGGGGTCACCGCCGGATTCTGGGTCACCGTCGAATGCCTCGATGGTAGCGAATCCGAACCAACGGTGATCGTCGACGCCGCTGGCCCGCACCGGTTCCGTCCCGTGTTCCGAACCCTTCAATGCGAGAACATCAAGCCCCAGCTGGGCCCCGAGGCCGCGAAACAGGCGCTCGAACTTGTCCAACGCACAATGCGTGAGGGCCGCGCGGTCACCGCACAGATCCAGGCCGGACATCAGCGCCTGCTAGGCGCTTGTCACCCAGTGTTCGGCCCGTCCGGAGCGGTCCACGCCGTGCGGATGGCGGCGGGCATGCCCGAGGGCTTCAGCCCACCAATACCGCTGATCCCGGTCGAGTTCGACACCGGTCTGCTTGCTCGCTTCGGCAACCCAGACGGCCCGGCGCCCGCGTTGTTCGGCGTTGGTACGACCTGGACATTGCCGGCGATACTTGAACGTGTTGTGTGGCTTGATAAACGCCTGGATCTGATCGCTCTGTTCGACCCGGTCGAGCCTGGCTCCCGGTGGTGCGAGAGCCTTGTCGTCGAGGACCCGGTGACGCAGATGAGGCGTCACTTGTGGATGGCCGCCCGGTCGGTCATCGGTCCGCAGGGCGTGCCGATCGTGCGCGGGGTGATCGCCGATCTCACCAGCCTCGCTCCGGTTCCGGAGCGGGATCCGCTGACCGAACACCTCGCGACCCACACTCCCCGCGGTCACGGCTCAGCGCTGATGGACCTGCGCACCACGCTCATGCACTCGTTCGCCTGCCACGACGACCCGCGCCTGGCCCAGTGGCGGCACAAAAACCCGCACCTGCATCCCGAGGACCTGCCTGCGGTCATGATCGCGGTCGCCGATCTGACCGCAGGCAGGCCGGCCACCCTCGCCCTGCGTATTCGGTTCACCCACTGTGAGCCCTGGACGACGCTGCGCGCGAGCTGCGTGCCCTTGGTGAATTACTCACGCCCGCAAGCATCTATCGACTTCTGGATAGAAAATACTCGGTCATAACGGTACGTAAGTACCAAATTTGCGGTATAATAGCACTACAACGTAAGACTTCCGGCGATCCGAGGTATTCCGGCGCCGAGACCCCCAGCCGGTACCGGCTTGTCCAGTACACGGCCCCGCTTCCGCCACTGGTGGACAGCGGTATGCCATCGGGCCTCGGATCGCATCGCGTGTCTTTCGAGGTCCGAACACGAAACCCGTTTGTTCGACTCTCGAAAGGCATTGCCATGAGCCCCTCGCTTTCTCACGCCTCCGTACCCGAGCACCAGTTGGCGGTGGCGATCCTCGCCCACGCCGTCCGCGGCGATAACTTCGCGATTGCCGCGTCACTGTCGCTGCTGTCCGATTCCCCGGCCGAGCTCCGTCCGATCGGTGTCATCGCCGCTCTGATCGCCGAATTTCAACGCGGAATTGACGGCAACCGACACCAGCTCGCGGGGTTCTTCTCCAGCCGAGCGCTGTCTTTTGCTGCCGACGACGCCGCACACCAGCAGGAAACCCGTCGACCGCATGAGGGGTAAACCCTTGCCCGCGTATCTAACTCACCTTCCCATCGCGCCGAGCGACAACACCATCGACACCCCGCTGTCGATCCCTAGAACGGAAAATCTCATGTCTCAGTTAGCCCATAAGCGATCCCACAACTCGATTACCGCGGCGTTGGTTGCCGCGGCCGGTGAACCGGATGTGCGGCCCACGACGGTCGGTATCTGGGTGGTGTGGCTGCACGCCGCCCAAGTCATCCATATCGAGTCGACCTCTCGGCTCGATATCGAGGTCCCGGTGGCGATCATCCTCGACGCAGACGAGGCGGTCCTGGTGGCCGTAGCACCCCGGCAGTTCGCCGGCCCGGTCCTGGGGCGCGTCGACGTCATCCACCAGTACCTCATCGACAAGGGCGTGCCGACCCACGCGGTGTATCTCCACCACCTCGCCGAAGGCGCCTGGTGGACTACGCTGCCCGGCGGCGACGGGGGGATCGTTCCGCCGCTCACTGCCCCGCAGCCCCCGCCGCGCCGGTCGCTGCTACCCCGGCTGGGACATAGGATCGGTCACCGCGGTCTGGTGGCAGCGATCGTGCCTGTGGTCGCGGTGCTGTGTATGACGACCGCAGCGCATGCCGCACCTAGTGACCAACCTGGGGTGGTACCGGCTCCTGGGCCCGGTCAGGCGGGAGTTACCGCAACAGTGATCGCTATTGCCCCGCAAGACCCCGGCAGCGTGGCCCTCACCTCCGGCGACAACCCCGCACCCGACATCGAAGCCGTTGCACCACAAACGCAATGGCAGCCACAGGAGCTGTCGCCAGAGCCGCAAGCGCCGGTCGTGACCGCTGATGCCGCCCTGACCGTCCAGAACGAGGCACCGCTCGCACCCGACGAGACATCCGCACCATCCGCGAACATTGACAGCATCCGGATCGGCGTCACGGCTCTGCCACGGCCGGGCTGGATGCCGCCGCAATTGGCTGAGCAGGAGCGAAACTGGGACTCGGTCCTGGCTCCTCGCGCTGCGCAGGCGCTCGACGCTGCTGGACCCGCCGCTGCGGCCCTGGCCCCGGTCGTGGGAACCGACGACAGCGACACCACCGGCCCGGTCCCCGACGAGTTGTCCCCTGTCGCAGCTGTGCTGCAGGACTCCAACATCGCCGTCCCACCGTTGCCGCCGGCCGCCGCAGTTGCAGTGGCACAGGCCGTGCCAGCGGTCGCTGGCGCCCTGGGCGGCGCGCTGGCCCAGTTGCAAGCCCTCCCCGGGTGGCGGGGGGCACGGCGATGAGGCCGGACTACCGAGACGATCTCGCCGAGACGGTCGTCGTACTCGATGACCAGGACGACGAGTTCGATGACCAGGACGACGAGTCGGTATCGGCGGTGGGCTTCGCGCACTGGTTCGCATCCCTGCAAGCGTCCGTACAGAACCTGCAGCCTCCGCCGGAGGGGCACCGGCACCGTAGATGGATCGCCGCCGCAGGCGCCGCGATAATCTCGGTGAGCGCCCTGGTGATGATTTCCCCGGAGCACAGCAGGCAGACACCGGCCACCGCCTCGGCGTCGGGCAGGGTCGCGACAGGAACCGCACCGCGATCCGCGGTGACGCACGTTGTCGGTGATACGCCGGGCTGCGGCTCTAATAGTGCTGCCGCACAAAGGAACTCGCAGACCAGGCCAGTTACCGGTGTCGATGCTATCGCGTGGTTCGAAGCTGCCTATTATGTGCGCCGCGACGGAGCGCGCGCACGCACGGTCGTGTCCGCGGATGCGGTGATCTCGGATGCGCGCACGATCCAGGCCGGGATCGACTCGATCCCGGCGGGCACCCTGTATTGCGTTCACATTCGTCCGCTAGCAGCGGGCTTGTATGCGGTCGAGCTGACCGAGACCCGCCCAGACGGGACCTCTGTCTCGTGGTCGCAGCACATCACCACCACCGAGATCGACGGCCGCGCGATGATGACCTCCATTACCGATGGCTGACCAGTCTGCCGGACCGCGGCCCGGCCACACGGCCGACGAGCATGTCGTCTCGGCGGAAATTACTTACATACCAACATTTTTCATCACCGATAGGGGGTGTCCGATATGTTGATCGCTTTGACTGCACTGCACACCGGGACCGGGGTTACGACGACTGCTGCTGCGTTGGCGGCGGCGTGGCCGGGGCCCGGCGCCGCGGTCGTCGTGGAAGCCGACCCGGCCGGTGGCCGCCTGGGTGCCCTGTTGCCCGGTGACCCGCGAGCGGGGCTGGTGAGCCTGTCCCGCGCGGTGGGCTCGCCGCGATGCCCGATCCGGCTGGCCGACCACACCCGCATCCTGCCCTCGGGAGTCGCGGTGATCGCCGCACCCCCGAGGGCCGCCGAGGTCCATGCCGCGCTCACCGCGACCACCGCCGCACCGACATCTGCAGGCTGCGACCTGAGCCTGGACGTGGTGGTGATCGCCGATTGCGGTGTGGCCGACCCGGATTCGCCGGCGGCACCGCTGATGGCCGGAGCCGACCTGCTCGTCGTAGTGGTCCGCACCGACGAGGTCGACCCTCTCGCGCGGGCCCGGCTCGAACGGCTCGAGGGGTGGGGCACGATCAAGGCGCTGCTGCTACTCGGGCAAGACCCGACAGGTGAGATCGCCGGCACTCTACCAATTCCGGTCGCTGCGATCTGGCCGCTGGACCCGGCCGCCGCCGAGGCCGCAGTGGCCGGTGATCGCACGGCCGCGCGTACCGGCACCCTGCATGCCGCGGCCTGCGGCCTGGCCGATACCGTCGCCGGGCAATTATCCGCCAGACCACGCTCGCGGTCCAACCAACACCGGCTGATCCGCTGGTGGCGCACCCGCAGCACCATCTCGCGCCGGACCATGCCCACCGTCTATGGGATCACCACCGCTGCCGCTGCGCCGGCCCCGCACCTCAGCCCGGCGCACGGCGTCGGCTCGGCCGTCGTCGAGGTCGGTGATGCCGGCAGCACCGCTGCGGCCCCGCCAGCCGCAGCCCAGGCTCCAGAGCCTGCGGTGCATGTGCTGGACGAGCTGATGGCCTCCGCGGGCGGTAAGCCGAGGAGCGGGGCGGCACCGGACCAGGTCACTGCAGATGACGACTTGGACAGCGTCGGCTGCGAGCCGATCAGCGCGGGTACGACGGACGTGGTGGTGGCCGTGCAACCTTCGGCGGGACTCGTCGTGCCCGCACCGCCGGTTGGGGTTGCCGGTGCGGGACCGGTGCTGGTGGTGCAGGTGTTCGGGCCGCTGCGTGTGCTGTGGCGGCCAGCAACCGGCGCCGCCGATGGCGCTGTGGAGGGCGGTGTCGACATCACCGACCGGTTGGCACCGCGTTGTCGTGAACTGCTGGGCCTGCTGGCCGTGCACCCTGGCGGGATGAGCCGGGATGCACTGATCGAGGCCTTGTGGGGCCCGAACAGGCCGAACCGAGCGGTCACTGTCCTGGGCAACGCCTTGGGACGCTTGCGGGCGGCGGTGTCCGCGGCCACCGATGTCGCGATCGAGCAGATCCTCACCCAGGACCGCACCCGCTACCGGCTCGATCCGACGATCGTGACCGTCGACTACTGGCAGTTTGACGCGGCAGTGGTCGCACGACGGTGCGCGACCACCGACACCGACCGCCTTGGGGCCTGTACACGCATCCTGGACATCGCGGCCTGGACACCTCTGGGCGCCGACATGGATACCGAGTGGATCGACCCGGTCCGCGAGGCTGCCCGCCGCGACATCCTCGCCGCCGCCACCACACTCGCGCGGGCCTACCAAACCCAGGACCCGCACCGGAGTCTGCAATTGCTGGAAACCGCGGCGGAATACGACCCCTGCAACGAGCCTTTGTGGCAGGAAATCCTCACCCTGCATGCCCGCCTGGGCCAGCATGCCGCGATCAATCACACCATGAGAGTGCTGACTAGTCGGCTCGCTGCAATAGGCGACAAACCCATGCGGGAAACACGAGAACTCGTCGAGCGACTCCGCCGACAGCATCCGTAAACCAGACTCTATCGCAACCCCGAGAATACCGGGTTCGTTCGAACGACCGCAAGTACCCGGTCGGGCGGAGCCAGCAATCTCGCCGCCGAATAACTATCAACCTCATCCTGGAAGGGCGCTGGACTTAAGCGCGAGGTTCTCGAGTCGATTGAAAGACTTCGCTCTCGTACTCGGGCAGTATTACGATAGCCTCGCGTACGAATCGGTAGCCTCAAGTCGCGGAGTCGAGGAGTAAGAGTGAGACAGGACGAGTGAGACAGGGTGCACGGCGGGCTCGTAGAGGGCCTCGGTCGGGCCTGTCTGGTGCCTGATCGAATGGATCGTGATCCCATTCGATATCGAATATAATAGACGGGCGGATATCGAAAAATTCGGATGGATTGTCGGCCGATGCTACCGGCAGGATTGTGTAGCCCTGAGCTGTATCGGAAAAGTGAACAGGTCGACGTTTCCGGTTATTGCCGGTGACTGTCGCGGGGTGGACAGAATCAGACCGGGCTCGCGGACATTCGCGGGGCCCGCTCCCCGGCTGGGTCTGCCAACCGGTGATCCAACCGGTGATCCACCTGGGGGTCCAGCCGGTGATCCTGCCAAGCTGGATCACCCATTCGGCCGAAAAGCCCAGGTGAAACCCCTCGATGTGGCCGATGTGATGCCCAGGCTCCCACTACCCCGCAAGGGGTAGGACATAGGGTGTGGGGTGGGTGGTCGGCGGTCCGTGGTGGTGGTGCGTCGGCTGTAATTGGTTCCCCGATTCCGTCGTTGTCTCTGAATTCTATTGTTTATTCGTTTCGGATTAATTCTCTGCGGGCGAGTTTCTGCTTCATTCGAATTGACGGCCGGCATGTATTGTTTGGGAATTGGGTTGCGTGATTCCGGTGCGAGTCCGAAATTAATTCCGGAATTTCTTGCGAAACGGGTTGAATTTGCCTACCGATTCGAGTTAGGGTATAGGGGTACCGAAAGAAATCGGAAATCATTCCAAATCGAATGCGTGTCACGCCATTGGTATGCGAAGATCCTGAAACATGCCACCGCCCGGCGACTGTCGGCGCAACCACTAAGGGGAAGTTGAAATGAGCGCAATCCAGTCTACCGATAGCATGTACGTTTTCGCCGCCGTGCTTAGCTGCGCGGCGTTGGATGACAGCCGCGACGAACGCGACACCGAAGGATTCGACGATTCTGCGGCGGCCGGGCGGTGGGCCGAAAACCAACTCCGCGAACACGTCGCACACGATGGTTCGGCATGGGAATGGCGCGTGGATGTCGCACGGATCGACCGTGCCGATTGGGATGCCGATAGCTGGCACATGGGCGCGGAAACGATCATGGCCCGCGCGGAATGGGATACCGCAACCGGTGCGGTGGTGTGGCAGTCCGGCGGCCCGTTCAGCTTCGCCGAATACGTGTAACCCGACACCCCGGGGCTACGGCCCCGGGGCACCCCCACCTAGCTCGGATAGGAGTATCAGCGATGACATCCCCCACCGCATCGGCACCGGTTACCGGTACCCGTTTGGGCAATGGTGAGTTGCGCCGCATGGTGGCCGCTGTGCTGGCTGCCGATCCCGCGCGCGACTACACGCCCCGTGAGATCGCGGCCGGTTTGAACCGGTCAGCGGGCGCGGTCGGCAACGCGCTGGCGACCCTGACCGCTGCCGGGCAGGCCGACCAAACCAGCACCACCCCGCGCAAATACCGCGCCAACGCCGATACCGGCACGGCCGCCGCCGGTGCCACCCCGGCACCCGCGCCCCCGGCACCCGCGCGGCCCGCCGCGCGGACACGGAAAAAGGCCGCCCCGGCGAACGCCGCGCCCGCTGTGTCGGCCCGCCGCGCGCCCGCCGCCCCGGCGGGGCCGGTAACCGGGCCGGTGCAACGGCCCAACGGCCAGTGGTACCACCCGCGCAAGCTCGCGGGCCGCGCCGATGTGGACGTGCTACGGCAGATGCGCACCGCCGAGGTTCCCGCGCTGCTGTATGGGCCGCCCGGCACCGGCAAAACTTCACTACTCGAGGCAGCGTTCCCCGATTGCCTTACCGTGCAAGGTGATTGCGACACAACGGTCGCTGACTTCGTGGGGGAGTACACCCAAAACCCGGACGGCACATTCGTTTTCGTTCATGGCCCATTGGTGCGGGCGATGCGTGAGGGGCGGGCGCTGTTCGTGGACGACGCCACCCTGATTTCGCCTTCGGTGCTGGCGTGCGTGTATCCCGCGATGGACGGACGCCGGGAGATCACGATCAAAGCGAACGCCGGTGAGGTGATCACGGCCGCGCCCGGGTTCTACATCTGCGCCGGGCACAACCCCGGGGTACACGGCGCGATCCTGTCCGATGCGCTCGGTTCGCGGTTCGCGTTCCAAGTCGCGGTCGGTTCGGACTACGACCTGGCCGCACAGTTGGGCGTGGATCCGCGCGCGGTCAAGGTCGCGCGCAACCTGTCCACCCGCCGCGAACAGGGCGAGGTCGGGTGGGCACCGCAGCTGCGCGAATTGCTGGCGTTCTCCCGGATCGCTGTAGCCACCGACCCGGCCACCGCAGCGGCCAACCTGATCGGCACCGCACCCGAAGACGACCGCACGATCGTGGCCGATGTGGTGAAAACCGTGTTCGGCACCACCTTGGCACCGTTGACGCTGGGCACCCGACTGTAACCGGCCCGGCCCGAATTATGTTCTCCCACTGCGTGAAATGAGGCGATCCGATGACTACGCACGTGAACCCCGACCCGACCGCCACCCCGGCCACCCCGCCCGCGACTGCGGGGTGGGACACCCTGTCTGCCGCGTTGACCGGTGAAGCGCCGGTGCTGGCCGAACGGGACGATCTGATCGTCACGATCGCCCCGGGGGCCGGACAGGGACACCCGGCGGTATTCTTCCCCGCCCGGGCGGCCATCGAACTAGACGGCACCCATCTGGGGGTCGACCCGGCCACGGTGCGCCCGGACCGTCAGTCCGACCGCAACCGGTACGCGGCGACCTGGGGCGCGTTGACCCACGAATGCGCACACGCGCGGCACAGCGGTTGGAACCCGCCGCCGATTGCTGATCCAGCGGTGGTGGAAGTCGCGATGCTGCTGGAAGAATCGCGCATCGAGGCCGCCCACATCCGCCGCCGCCCCGACGACCGGCACTGGCTACGCGCGAGCGCGACCGCGTTCGTGATCGGCGACAGCGGCGGCCCCAACGCGGCGGCAGCACTCGCGATGACCGACTACACCGCCGCCTACACAGCGGCCCTGGTGCTGGGGCGTGTGGACGGGGGCATCCTGGACCCGGCCGAATGCACACCGGTGCGGTCGGTGGTGACCCGGGTGCTCGGGCGCGCCACCCTGGCCAAGCTGCGCACGATTTGGCGTGCCGCGCACCGGGTCGCCGACGACGACGGGGCCGCGATGCTGGAACTGGCCCAGCGCTGGCTCGACCTGATCGGGCGCGACCCGCACGCGGACCCGCAACCCGGATCGGCGCTGTCCGGCGCGGTCGAGGCCACCGTGGCGAAGGTCGCAGCCGCTGTTACAGCGAACCCGGCCCCGCCCGACCCCGCCGAAGTCGCTGCGGCCCAAGCACAGGCCGCCGCCGCGCAGCAGGCCCGCGCGGGGGAAACCGCGCGCAAGGTGTTCGGCACCCGCGCCGAATCGGCAACCGCCACGCACGGTGCGCAGCGGGCACCGACCGAAGCCGAACGCACCGCCGCGCGGGTACTGGCCCGCGCCCTGTCTACCGCCGCCGCGCGCGAACGCGCAGTCACCACAACCACCTCGATCATCCCGCCGGGCCGCCTGCGCATGCGGGCCATAGTCGCCCGCGATGCCCAACGCGCCGCCGGGGCGATCCCGACCGCCGAACCGTTCACCCGCGCCGTGCGCCGCGCGGTGCCGGTGCCGCCGCTGCGCCTGGGTATCGGGTGTGACATCTCCGGGTCCATGGGTGCCTACGCAGACCCGGTCGCCTCGGCCGCCTGGATCCTTGCCCGCGCCGCCCAATTGGCTACCCTGCCCGGCGCGGCGACCGCCACCCTCACCTTCTCCAGACTGGTCAAACCGGTCACCTACCCCGGCATCGCCCCCGCCCGGGTCACCGAATTCCGGCCCGGCGGTTCGTGGGAGGCAATCGATGAAGCCATCGAGGCCCTCGACGGCGCGCTGGGGCTGTCCCGGCCGGAAAACTGCCGCCTGCTGGTGATCATCTCCGACGGCAAATTCCGCGACGATCCCCGCGCGCGGGGCCAGCAGTACCTGAACCGGTTACGCGCGAGCGGGTGCGCGGTGCTCTGGCTGGCCCCCAACGACACATCCACCCCGCTAGCCGGTGCCACCGTGCACACCCTGTCCGACCCGACCGCCACCGCTACCGCTATTGCACGTGCGGCCACCACCGCCGTCCGTACCGCCTGATCGACACCCCGGGGGCGCCACCGTGCCTGTGCTCCCGGGGGTCCGGAAACCATTGAACTACAAGGAGGTTCGCTATCATGACCCGCTACGAGATCGGTGCCCGTGTCCCTGTTGGTGACGTGCGGATCGGTGACTGGCTCGGGGAACACAAAGTCCGCGACATCCACCACTACGACTCCGCCGACTACCCCGAGGACTACCCCGACGAAGACTTCATCTACGTCACCGTAGTCACGACCGGCGGCCGTTTCCCGGCTATCAGCTACCGCGAAACGATGGTGGTACCCGCCACACACAGCGTCGACGCCGTGATCGAACGGCCGGGCGGATTACGGATCCGGTTCACCTGCACCGCATCACGCGGTAACCCGTGCCGCCGCGTCTGTGCGAGCTGCGGGCACTGCGGCGAACTGTGCGGATGCGACGTGTACAGCACCGACAGTGGCACCTGCCAGCTCACCGCCCAAGCCAACCACGCGGATCTGGAATCACTGCTCCGCGCCTACGACGGGAATACCAGGCCCGACTTACGATCCGGGGCGGTGTTGATGACCCCGACCCCGGCGGGCCGGTTCCTGTGGCGCTACGTCCCCATCGCGGCACCGGCCGCCGCTGCACAGCAGGCGCGATCATGATCGACCACGCCAAAGGGGTGATCGCCGCACAATCCGGCATCCCGGCCGAGGATCCCAACCAAATCCTGGACCGGTTCCGCGCACTGCAACACGAGATTGCGTACGAGATCGACTCGTACACCACCAGCGATGACACGGTGGAGAACTCCCACGATTGCGCCGACCACAATGACCGGCTCGCCGAGCTATACCGCGAGGCCAGCGATTTCATGGCCGCCATGGACGACCACCTCAGCGCCGGGGGCCAGCCCCCGGCCGCCTGGACCGACACCCGCACAGCACATCCGCGATGACCACCCACCAACAGGAGCCCGACCATGACGAACCAGCCGACCCCCACTATCGCCACCGAGTCACTGTTCGGTGCCCCCTGCCCGATCAGCGTCGGTGACCAGGTCGTGCTTCGCGATCACCCGGCCACGCGCGGGCGAGTGGTGTACCTGTGCTGTCATGACGGAATCGCCCACTGTGTCATCGAAACGCCCTCCGGTGCACGGTGGTTCGTGCACCCATGGGCGCTGATGCCGGTCGGCACCCACGTTCTGGTCGAGGTGTGGCAGCGGCAGATGGACACGCTGGTCGCCGCGCAACGCGCCCGGGTGGTGCACTTGCTACTGGACCGGCATACCAGCATCGTGCATCGCATCGCGCACGTTGTCGGTCGGCTTGGTGCCATTGCCAGCGGGTTGCGTTGCGGGGATGTCCCCGCCGAGGATGCAGACCCGACCGAATTGCCCGCTCACGACCTCGACGACGAACTGCGCGAACTGACCGAGTTCCGTGAACTGATCGCCGCCTCCGGGCTGCTTACGACCGCCGAGATCCAGCTATGGACCACGATCGCAGGCGGACCGGATTCCGGAAGGGAAACCGGGGCATGAAACTTCCGGGATGGTGCGAACGGTGCCGAAAGGTCAAGCAAGTCCGCGTATCTGGCCGTACGGTGATGCAGCGTCCGATCATCGGCATCTGCGACGAGTGCGATCACACCCGCCAGCGGGAAGCCGCCCCAACGCGCGGTGACGGGCCGAGACGCCCTGACACCCCGCACTAGCTCGACCGGACACAGTTTTACCTCGGGGGAGCGGGTTCCGGCCGAGCGACCCGGTCCGGCGTCCGTGTTCCGACACCCGCACGCACAGCACAACGGGCTAACGCACCGAACACGCGCCCCCGCGTCGCGTATTTCCCGGCAGGGCGGTTACGCCGTGCCGTTGCGTATAAAACAGGCAACCGGGTGGCCGGGGTGAAATGGCAGCAGTCACGCCAGAATCGGGCATCCTATATTGACAAACACAACCGATCGAGGGTTCATGTAGGTGTTCGATTTGTCGTTCGCCGACACATCGCGGTAGCCGAATAGCGAAAGTTTCGGCGCGACCTTCACGAGTTCGTGTGTGGCGGTACCGGCAGGGTTTCAGGTAATGCGCACGGGCCCTGCCCGGCTCTACGAGGAGGGAATGATCATGAGCCGCTGGAAAGACGCACGCGAGGACCGCTACGACTGGGAAAAGACGCGCGGAACGATCACCGCATTCGGGCAACACAAGACATTGTACGAATGGGCACGCGACGCGCGATGTGTGGTGAAACGGGAAACGCTGCGGTGTCGTCTCGCCTTGGGGTGGGCACCGGAGGATGCGATCACCCGCGCCAAACATGACAAGCCCTCGCTGGAATTCACTCACAATGGTCGAACATTGACATTGCGTGGCTGGGCCGACCAGAGCGGGATCAGCTACCACACCCTCTACGGCAGGATCAATTCTCGCGGCATGACATTCGCGGATGCGCTCGCCAAAGGCGCGGATGGGCCGCAATGCACGGTGCTGGTAACGGCGTTCGGTGAAACGAAACCGTTGCACCAGTGGGGCGTGGACCCTCGGGCGAATTGCACCGCGCAGACCATACGGAAGCGCATACGGGCCGGATGGAATCCGGAACAGGCGATTACCGAGGAGCCGGACCACCGCCCCAATCTGGGGAAGGGTGTTCCGTTCGACGCGTTCGGAATTCGAATGGGCCTAGAGGATTGGGGACGCCTATCCCACATCCCGCCGGGGATGATCAAAATTCGGATGGACAGCCACGACCTCACCCTCGAGGCAGCCTTGCGCTCGCTCGGATGGGTGCTGCACGACCGGGATGCCGGGACACCGGATCTGTTGCAGATCCGCGCCCAGGACCTACGGCCAGGGGACGCCATCGTCGCCGTCACCGAGGAGACGGACTCGGCTGGCGTGTGTTTCACCGTGCGCCGGATCGCGATGCCCGTCCAGCCGGACACCGACCGCGATGATCCGCACCACCAGCTATTCCCTGTGCCCCGGTAACCGGTTTCGGCGTCAGTTCTATGCCCCGGCCCGGCGCGATGCTCTTGCCGCCCCGGGCCGGGGTTTTTCCGTGCACCACAACAGCGGGAATCGCCGTTACGACGACGCGCTACCCGCGCCGCGCAGGTGCACGATCGTTCCCCGCTGACCAACGGTAGGGGTTGTAGCGGCGGGGTCCCGGCGGCCAACGTCGCAACCGAACACGGACCGTGCCTGCCGTTGTGCGGCAGGAAGATTCGTTCGCAGAGCTCGGCGTGCCGCCACCGGTACCCTCTGCGCTGCGAGGATTCGCCACCTTCGGTGGCATCGTCGTAGCCGCCCCGGCGCGTGACGAAGGTTCGAATCCGCGCGCACTATCCGCAGGACGTCTTTACTTCTGACTTCTCTGCCGGGCGATCCTGCTACCGTCACTACTACGCTCACAGCGAGTACGTATGGGGGAGAGGCGATATGGTGCAAGTAATCGCGGTCCTGATAGTCCTCGGGCTGATCCTGTTGGTCATCGGGTGGGCAGCCACGAACTGGCTGCCGATCGCAGTGGTCGCTGCCGTCGTGCTCGGGACATGGGGCCTGGTGCTGCTGATCCGGCACATACGCATGACGCGGTACTTCGCAAGCGAGGAGTTTCTAGCCCACAAGGTCGCGATCGCCTCGTTCGTCGCTGAGCACAACGAGCTTGCCCGGTACGTCGGTGAGATCGGCAGTCGAGGCACGTTCGCGCTCGGCGGGTCGGTCAGTGGAGCGCAGGCACACCTGGCGACTTTCCAGAACACCAGCCGACACAAGTACCGGCGCGACCGCAACATCGCCGCCTATCAGACGCCGTACGTGCACAACTGCTCATTGCAGGTTGTCCGCAACGCGAGCGCCGACCCCATTAAGTACGTCATGAAGTACTTCAACATCAGAGCCACCGAGACCGACCTGGCTGGGGTGGAGAACCTGGGCGATGGCATCGTTCGCCTCGAAGATGCCATCACCAACCTCGGGCAGCGGGAGGCCAGCATCACTTTGTCGGTCAACCCGCCCAAGTTCATCATGAAGCACTACGCCGGCGAGTTCATGAAGCACGTCGGGGTCGAGTTGTCGCAGATCATGGTTCCTTACCCGGTGTACATGTTCGAGTACGTCAGTGCCGGTGGAAACAGCTCGCAGCGCACAACTCTCACGCTCAATCGAGAGACGATCGACGCAATGATCCAGACGATGTCGGAGAGGATCAAGTTCCATAAGAGCGTGGCGGGTCAGCGGGCGCTGATGACCTCAACGCTGCGGACGATGATCAAGGAGCGGGACAACTACACCTGTCGATACTGCTCTATCTCGCTCGCAGCTGAGCCTCACCTCCTGCTCGAGGTAGATCACATCGTGCCGGTGTCCAAAGGCGGGCTGACCACGTACGTCAACCTTCAGACCTTGTGCTGGCGGTGCAATCGCACCAAGTCGAACAAGGTCATTGCCGGCTGATCATTGACCGATGACCCAATGCAGACGAAGAGTCTGCGAGAATCCGAAATCTTCGTGAGAACCTACATCGGACGCAATTCCGCTCATTTGGTGGCGTCGATCTGGCTGCTGAGCCAGTCCTGGAGCTGCTGGACACCGGACCCGTACCCGTTCTGGTGTACGCCTGAGGCGTAGAACCCCGCGGCGTCGGTGCCCTGGTGGGCGAGGTCAGCCAGGGCCTTGGTGGTGGTTGGGTCGGTCTGGGTGCCGAAAGTGCCCGCGAGGCCAGCGAGCTGGCCTCCGGCATCACCGGCGAGGGTGTTCGCAGCGACCGCGGCGAGGTCCGCAACGACCGGAACGAGGCCGAGTAGTTGGAGACCGGCACCGATCGGGTCGTTGACCGCGAGGTGCTCGGCGGCGTGCCAGGCGATCTCTTGGGTGTTGCCGATATCGAGGGCGAGCCGGTTGATGTCGAGGTTGGCCAAGATCGCCACGATCTGGGCGGCTACAGCCGTCGTGCCCGAGGTGTCCATGGGGGCGGCCATCTCCAGTACCCGCGCGACCATGTGCAGGTCCACTTGCCCGGCCATCGCGACCAGCGGTGCGAAGGCGTTGTTGAGCTCGCCGGAGACGCGGTGCAGGCCGGGGATATCGCCGGCGGTGGCCAGTGGCGGCAACTGCGCGAGGTCGTTGATGACGGTCGGGATGTTCGAGGCGGTCCCGGCGAGCCCGGCCAGGACGACCACGACCTGGTGCATCACCGCCGACGGTGACAGCGAGCCCGAGCCGCTGCTGGTGGTGCCGGTGTCTGGCAGGGTCGGGCTGCCGGTGAACGCGCGTCCGATCGCCGAGAGTGCCGGCGCTGCGTCGGGGGAAGTGCCGCAGTAGAGGTCGCCGTGGGCGCAGACGGTGCGGACTCGGCTCGCGAGGTCGCCGAAGTCGCTGTTGCGGGGGCCGGCGATACCTTGCCCGCCGGTCGCTCCTGCGAGTTGGGGTGTGCTGGGGTCGCGTTGCGGGTCGGAGATCAGTCCCACTGCGACGACCCGGGAGGCAGGGATCGGACCTCGCCCGTGCCCGATCAGCGAGGCCATGTCACCAGCGGCGTCGGCGCCCTGGCTGTAGCCGGCCAGAACCACCCGAGTGGACTCGCACAGTCCACCCAATAGGGTCGACAGGGACTGCACGCCACCGGATTCCGAAGCCCGGTAGGTCGGGGCGATCGAGGCGGCGTAGGGCAGGTAGTCGACCTGGATGTCGGCCCCGTAGCGGGCGGTCAGGCCGTCCCCGATGGGGCGCAGCATGCCCTGTGTCGGGGGTTGGGACGGATTGGCGGTGGGGCTGGTTTCCCCGGTACCGGGGACCAGCACCGCGGTCCAGCGGGGGCAGCCTGTCCCGGTGTCGGGGGTGGGGGTTGCTGCTGCGGTGCCGGTGGCAGTGCCTGCCAGGGCGACGGTGACGGCGGCGGCCAGGGCGCGCCCGGCCCGGCGTGTGGGTACGGTGCGGGGGTGGCGGTTGGTGGTGGGGGGTGTGTGCTGGCGTGGTGTGTCGAACATGAGGTCCTCCGCAAGATCGGGGTTGAATTCCGTTGCGGGGGGTTGAGTTCTCCCCGCATACCAGAACTCCCGATTTGGGGCCTGTTTTCGCCATCAGGTGCACACATTTTTTTTCACTGCTGATCCGGGGTGTTCGGGGCGTGAAGGAACCCCGGTGACCGACGGGGCACCGGGGTTTGAGTGTTGGTTACTGGGCGATTTTAGTGAGCGGCGGGGCTGTACGGGATGTTGCTCGGCTCCTTTTTCTGCGCGGCGTAGGCGTCGGCGACCATGGCGTCGGCGGCTTGTTCGGCGGTGCCGTATTCGATGCCGGTCGGCTGGCGGGTGGTTGTGTCGAGCTGACGCCATAGTTGGCCGTCGTCGGTGCGTACTCTGCCGACCGGTTCTTTCCGGCCGTCGATTGCGACGGCGAAAACGTTGTACAGGGCGCCACTCCAATTTGGTACCGGCTCGGTGTGCACGATGTAGGGCCGTGGATGGGGGTTCATCGAAAGTCTTCCGTCGGATTCGTGGTGTCGTCGGGTAATACGAGCTCGGCTCCGACGCCGGAACACGGTCCGTTCATGGGGGCTGGTGTTCCGGACTGCCGGGCCGGGGATTTTTCGGTGTTCCGAGGTTGATGTCAGGGCGTTGTCGCGGTATCCGGTTCTTGCTGCGGCAGCATGTATTTGCGTGGCTGGTCGCAGGTTTGTTTCGTGAAGCCCTTATCGGTGAACTTTTTGAGGATGTTGTAGACGGCTCCGGGTGATTTGTCGCCGAGCGCTTTGCCGATCTGGCCGGGTGTGAATTCTTCGGCTGGGTTCTCGAGCAGGAAATCCTCGACCATGCCCTGCAATGCACCCGGCGCGAGCCGGTCCGGTTTCTGCGCCACGACCTCGGATTCGGGCTCGGATTTGTCGGTGGGCGCTGCCAACGGCTCCGGGGCAGCGGCGGGGGGCTGTGCGACCGGTTCGATGGTGGAGGGTTCGGTGTCGCCGGTCGCCTCGGCGGGGTCGGGTCCGGCCTCGGTGGGGGCGTCGGTTCCGGGTGCGGTGGTCGCTGTGACGGTGTCGGGGATCGTTTGTGCCGGTGGTGTTTCGGTGTCGCTGGTGGTGCCGGTGGTGATGGCCCAGCGGTGCGTGGTGCGGGGGGTGTCGTCGGTGTGGCGGGTGACGCTGCCGTCGGCGGCCCATCGGGCGAGGATCTTGCGAGCGGTGGAGCCGCCGATCCCGGCGGTGGCAGCCAGTTCGGAGGCGGTGGCCAGTGGGCAGGCGTTGATTGCCTGCCACAGGGCGTCTTCGTTGTCGGTGCGGGTGGTTTCGGTTGTTGTGGACATGACTTCCTCGAATCGGTGGTTGTCGGTTGGATGGGTCATATCCCGGCCGGGATGCTTACCCCGGCCGGAAATATTTTCCCGGTTTGGGTGGGGTTCGCATATCTATGGACGCTCGATAGGTGTGCCGATGTCAAGCAGTGTCGAAAACAAGATGCCTGTCTCGTTACCAATGGTGGGTGCGACCAGGGAATCTCCGGGGGTGGAATCGGGTGCCGGTGTCAGCGCCGATTCGGGATCGACATCTATGGGTGTGAAATGACGGTTGTGTGGGTGTCAGGTATCGGTGGTTCCGGAATGTTCCCATGGGAGGCGTTGGGTGAACAGGAAGTCGTTTCGCCATGTCGAGGTGCAGTCCGGGCACATGGTCTCGGTATGCGTGCACTGGACAGGGTCGATGACGACGAGTATTTCCGCGTCCTCGATCCGGTGGTCGGGAACTGTGGTGCCCGGCGAAGTGTGCGAGCAGTCCATCAGAGCGCTCACCGATGCCGTTTTCGGTTTCGTCATTACTGCATTCCCTTCGAGACGTACTGTGTTTCGATGAGCGGTGAAGGCGGGCGAGATCACAGTTGCGGCCCCACAACCGCTGCTGCTGCTGGTAGTAGTGGCCGGGTAGCCCCGAAATAGTCATCTCCTTGATGTCTGTAGTCGCCGATTTGTACCGGCCTATTGAACGTGGGAGCGTTGATCATTTTCCCGGCTCCGAGGTAAAGGCCGACATGATGAATGTCATTCGAAGTTCCGTAGTACACGAGGTCGCCGGGTTGTAATTGGTTTTCGGGAATCGGTGGTCCGGCGTAGTACTGGTCTTGTGCGGTGCGGGGCAGAGTAATTCCGGCTGCGGCGTAGGCGGCTTTGGTGAGTCCGGAGCAGTCCCAGCCTCCGTTGACCGTCGGGCCGTTGCCGCCCCACACGTACGGCTGACCCAGCTCCCGGCAGGCGAAGGTTATCGCGGTGAGGGCGGCCGGACTCGCAGCGCGGATGTTCTGGCAGTCGCCGCTGCCGGGTTCGGGGACCTGGGCGTAGCGGGCGGCCTGGTTGAGCACCTCCTCGACATACCAGTCGGCATGGTTGTACTGGAAGATCGCTGCCCGTAGCCCGGTGGGGGTGGCGGCGCCGTTGTCGCACAGGTAGTAGGCGGCGGCGTAGATGGCGTCGGTGGGGTCGTACCGCGACGGCGGCACGGCCCCACCGGGCGGGGTGGGGTGGCGGGTGGTGACCGAGTCGAACGTGGGGGCGAGGAACTGCATGGGGCCGCCGGCCCCGGCCGAGTTCTCGCCGCTGCCCACTCCTGGCAGTGTGGAACGGCCGTGGTTCGTTTCGATCTTGCCGATGCCTGCGAGGATCGTCCAGTCCAAGCCGGGGCACACGGTGGCGGCCTGCTGGTATATGGCGAGTGTGTCGGCCGGAATGTCCTGGCGGGCTTCGGGACTCGGTTGTGAGCTGCCCGCCGAAGGAGTCGTAGCGGCTGGGGAGGGGTGGTCGTAGACGGCGACGGTGACCGTGACGGCGGCGATCACGACCGAGCAGAACACGACCGCGGCTCCGCCGACACCGAGGGTTCGGGTGAGCATCGCTATCCACCTCCTGCGGTAGTGGCCTGAGGTGGGGTGGGTGCGGGTGCGGGCAGGATCGTCCTGCTCGCCGCAGGCCCGGCGTCCCCGGCCGGCGCGGGCGCTGCTGCCTTCAGCTGTGGCCAGCAGGTGGGCAGCTGGTGCAGCCGCACGCGTCCGTTGCCGGTGCTGGGGTCCAGGGGCAGCCAGAGCCGGTCGGCGGGACTCCGGTAGGGGGCGGCCGGGTCGGCGAGGTCGGCGGCGGCGGTCGCGACCGGCACTGCGGCGGGGTCCGCCAGTGTCTTCCATGTCTCGTACAGGCGGATGCGGGCGGCGGTTTCGCGGCGGATGGTGGGCAGCCAGAACAAGACGGGGGTCGTGATGGCGGTGGACTCGGCGAGCTTGGCGTAGCCGGCGAGTTTGCGCGCGACCTGCGAGAGGTTCTCGCTGGCGAGGTCGAACTCGACGAAGAACTCGATCCGGGAGCCGCCGGCGCTCCAGCAGCCGTAACCGTCGGGCACGACTAGATCGCCCCACAGCCGTTGGCAGCGGGTCTGCGACCACCACACCGATAGCGCGCTGGCGTCGTCGTGGTGGCGGGCGTGCGCGACCAGGCTGGTGAACCAGTCGCCGACACCGACGCTGTGGGCGAGCTGGATACCGGCGGCAACGCCGATTGCCCGGTCGTAGCGCCACCGCAGGGCGGCCACGTCGATGCCCTCCTCGGCGGCCAGTACCGCCGCCCCGGCCGGGGCCAGCACATAGTGGGCCGGGTGCGCGCCACTGGTCCGGTACGGGGTGAACCGGGCGATCACCCCGTACCGGACCAGTTCGAGCAGCCTGCGCCGCCCGAGCCGCGGAGCGCCGAACGCCAGCGCGATGATCTGGTGACTGGTCAGGACCCGGTGCTCGTAGAGCATCCGCAACAACCACCGGTCCCGGCCGGTCAGCCGCGCCGCCAGCTGCCCAGTCCCCAGTGGCGGCGCGGCTGGGCAGCTCGTCACCGCAGCTCGTAGATCCTTCTGCCGCAACGGTTTGTCGATCATCTCCGGCACCAGCCTTTCGCAAAACAGAACATCGATGACGCGCCGTCGGTATTGGAATATGGTGTGAAGCAATGTCTATGGACTATCGGTGGACGAATATGGCTGTGGTGCAGTCGATGTCACCGGCGCGGGTCGGTGCCGATGTCACCCGGGCCGGAGTCGGGTGCGGTGCCGGTGGCCGGTGGCGGTGTGGCCTGGCGGGCGCGGGCGGCGGCACGGATCTCGCGAGCGCGGCCCGGCACGGGCGGCGGGAGCGGGCGGGTGGTCAGGGTGAACGGCGGGGCCTGCTGACCGTCGACGAGGACACGGGCCGCGGCGTGGTAGGCATCGAGATGGGTGAGGTCGTGCTCGGACAACGCCGGCGCGGTGTGGCGGGCCAGTTCACGGGCGTCTTCGGGCGACGCGGAGAAGATGATCTTGTTGCGGGCGTTGGCGGAGACGCCATCGCGCATCTCCCGGGGTAGCTGGCCGAGGTTCTGGTGCGCTAAGACCAGCGAGAGCCGCAGCCCGCGGGCTTCGGCGAGCATGTCCTCGACCGGGATGGCGAGAGTGAGGAAGTTGTGGGCTTCGTCGAGGATCACAGTGGCGTCCGCGCGGGCGGGCGCGGGGATCCGGGCGCGGGCGGTGGTGGCCTGCCAGGTGCGGGCCACCAGCAGCGACCCGACCAGGCGTGAGGTTTCCTCCCCGAGTGAGCCTTTGGGTAGCCGTGCCAGGCAGATTCCGCCGTGGTCGAGGACATCAGTGAGGTCGACGGTGGATCGGCCGGCCGCCACGGCTGCTCGCGCGAACGGCCGCAGCAGGACCGCGCGGAGTTTGTTGAGCAGGGGGGCGATGGCCTCGGTGCGGGCGCCGTCCGTCATGGCTTCGTAGGAGTCCCAGAATCCTTGCAGCACAGGGTCGCTGATTCGGGCGGTGACGCGGGACCGGAAGGCCGGTTCGAGTAGCAGCCGGGGCAGATCCGCCAGGGTCGCCACCCCGGGCAGTGCGAACAGGGTCAGCAGGCTCACGCGTAGGACGTCGTCGGTGCGTGGTCCCCAGTGCCGGGAGTAGATGCGCCGGAAGATGGTGATCAGGTTGTCCACGGCGAGATCGGCGTCGCCGCGGTCGGTGTCGAGGGGGTTCATACATGGCGGAGCCGATTTCGCGTCGGCGTCGAACAACACCACCCGCTCGGCGCAGCGCTGGGGGAGCCGGGACAGGACATCGGTGATGAGATCGCCTTTGGGGTCGACCACAACCAGCCCGCGCCCGGCGTCGGCGTCGGCAAGGATCAGATTGGCCAGCAGCGTGGACTTCCCGACGCCGGTCGCGCCCAGGATGTGCACATGGTGACGGGCGTCGGGAACGGTGATCGCGACCCCGCGCCCGGTACCGGTGTCCGCGACGCCGAGGGGTTTGGTGTGCGGGCCTGTGGCCGGAATGGCAGGGGACGGTGCCAGCGCGCGGGCCCCGGCCCGCGCGATGCCGGGCAGGTCACTGTCGTGCGGTAAGTGTGCGATGGCGGCCATCTCGCGCACCGAGAGCAGGTCCCCGCGCCGCAGCGACCGCCGGGCCAGGGCGGAGTCCACACGCAGGGCGTGGTGGCGGCGGTAGTAGTTGTGGTCGGTGTAGGCGCCGTACACCGAGGCCAGGTCGTGGGCGCGGCCCCGCGCGTGGCGGCGGGCCGCGCGCATGGTGGCGCGGTCGGCATCAGCGGGCACGTCCACCGCCACTGCGTAGCGGATGACCGTTTCCCAGTGCCCGCCACGGGATTTCGCTGCCGCCGCGCGGGCCTCGGCGGAGTACTCCAGCATCGCTTGGCGTTCGGCAGGGCTCGATGCCTGGCTGCTGCGCGAGCGGGGTGCCTTGTCCAGCCGGGCCCCCGGAATGATCAGTTCAACGAAGTCCTGTGCGAGGTCCGCCAGCAGGCCGGCGACCCCCGCCACTCCGGCCAGGCCGGAGTGGCGCAACCGGCTGCCGGTGGCGGGGCGGGCCAGGATCTGCACGCAGGCGGCCTGGCCGGGTTCGAGGTCTTCGGCGGCGGTGAGCAGGTCTCGGACGGGGTCTCCGCCCGGGTAGTCGGCCTGGATCGGCAGGTGCTCGTCGCGGGCTAGGCGCACCTGCCCGCCGACCAGCAGCCGCCGCTGTCCTCCGGCCGGGGAGGGCAGGGGTGGTGTGGCGTCGGCGGTGGTGGTGCGGGCACCGGGCCATGCGGAGGTGATGGCGCGTTCGACCAGACCGGGAGGGATCGCCTGGGGCACCCAGACCCGGATCGTGGCACCCTCATCAGGGGTGATGGTGTATTCGAAGCCCAGGTGAGGCTGCCCGAGCACGGTGCGCCGCCAGTGCGGGCGCAGCAAACCCAGCAGCCGAGTCCACCACCGCAGCGCCGAGGCCGCATCGACCTGCGGTGGCACCAACACCGTCACCAGCCGGGCCCCGACCGCTAGCCGCCTGCGCCGCCACCGCCGAGCCACAGCGGCGACGATGGTGATTCCGGCTGCCACGCACGCGGCTAGGATCGCGGTGCCAGGGCCGATCGGCAGGTGCAGGTGCTCGGCCAGCAGGTGGCCCAGCTGCCGCCACGGCCCGTCGGGGTCGGTCAACAACCGCCCCAGCCAGCTGCCGTGCGGGTCAGCGGGCGCGGCCATCACGCCTCCTCCGGCAGATCCAGGAACGACTCGGTATCCCCGCCGTCCTCGTCGGTGTCCGTGGTCTCGGGGGATTCGAGATCGGCATCGATGCCCGCACTGTCACTGTCACCGGTGCCGGTGACAGTGCCGGTGGTGTCCGGGCCGGTGGCCCGATCGTGCAGGTCGATGCAGCCGTCGTCGTCACCCTCACTGGCCAGGGCGGCCAGCTCGCCGGGATCGCTGGTGAAGACCTGATCCTCGGCGACCGAGGCGAGGGTGGCGAACACGGCCTTGTGGGTGCCGGCGGTCAGCAGGCCCTGGCCTCGGGCGGCGCTGGTCAGGTATTGCTGTTCGCCCTCGGAGAGTTTGAACGCCGAGGCGACGTCGTCGATGGCCTGCGGAGCCTGGCGCAGCAGGATCTGGGTGCTGGCGTTGGCGGCGATCGCCTTGCCCAGATCACCCGAGAGCACATCGCTCGAGTCCTGGGTGGCGATAGTGAGTCCGGCCCACAATTTGCGGGCCGACTTGGCCGCGCGCAGCAGGAATTCCGCGCCCGCGGGCTGGCGCATCAGCAGCCACGCCTCGTCCACGGTGACCATCCGCGGACGCCGCGTGCTGGGGTTGGCCATCCGCCGCCAGGTCACGTCCAGTGCCAGGAGGGTGCCGATCGTTTTCAACTCGTCCGGCAGCTCACGCAAACTGAACACGATCATTCCGCCGTCGGGGACGGTGGTGGTGAGGCCGTCGATCACCGCGGCGAACGCGCCTCCGGAGGTGAACGGTGCCAGGCCGTCGGCCACCTCTGCGGCGACGGTGCTGCCCAACGCTGTGAGTTGTTCGCGCAGTGTGCTCATCGTCGGTGCCGGACGGGTCCAGGTGCTGGGGTCCTCGGTGATGCCGGCCGCGGCATAGGCCGCGGTGAGGGCAGTGTCGAGCACGGCTCGCTGGGCGGGGGTTTGTTCACCGAGAAGGACCCGGATCACGGTGTGCCCAAACAGTTTCCGTCGAGTCAAGGCGTCGGCGGGGGCGGTGCGACGGCCGTCGGGACGGGTATAGACCTCCAGATCGAAGGGATTCAATCTCACGCCGGGGGCGCCGAGGTGGATGTAGGTGCCGCCGACCTGTTCGGTCAGACGCCGGTATTCGTCCTCGGGGTCGATGACGATCTGCTCGATACCCCGATGCAGCGACCTCAGGATCTCTGCCTTCAGCAGGTAGGACTTGCCGGAGCCGGAGCGACCCAGGACCAGGGCGTTGTGGTTGTGCATGTGCTCGGCGAACCGGTCCCAGAACAACAACCCGCCCGCGGCGTCGCGGCCGTAGAACACGCCGGTGGGCCGCGACGCGGCGACCGGATCGTCGACCGGCAGCTGCGGGGAGGTGAACGGGAACATCGCGGCCAGGGCGTCGGTGTCGAAGGTGCGGCGCAACCGGACCTGATCCACCCCTAGCGGCAGCGTCGCCGCCCAGCCCTGCACCGCGCGGTAGGTGAGCGGGGTGGTGTCGATCAGCACGCTCGCAGCCAGTGCCCGCACAGCGGCGAGTTGTTCGGCCAGCTCGTCCGTGGTGTCGGCGTGCACGGTCAGGTAGATCCCGGCCCTGAACAGGCGGCCCTGGCCGCGGGCGATGCGTTCGGCCAGCTCGGCGGCGTCCTCGGCGGCCACGCGCACCTGCTCGTCGGGCATGCGATCGCGGTGGGCGTCGCTGCGGCGAGTGGCTTCCAAGCGGGCCTGCTGACGGTGCAGGCGCGTCGCGGCGGTGACTGGGTCGACGGGCTCGATATGGACCGCGACGTCCAGGCGTCCGGGGTGCGCGAGCAGCGGAGCCAGCCACGCCGGACCCACCTCCCTCGGGAACCCGGTGATCGCGATCGTTGCCAGATGGTCACCGCCGACCTCGAGCGCCCGCGCTCCGACAGTCAGCGAGTCCGGAGCGAACGCGCTCACCCCGCCGGACAGTGTCCTGCGAGCCCAGCCTCGCCGCCGGCGCCCAGCGCCGGCTGCGGCAGTGTCCTGACCGGCGGTGTCGTCGAGGTCCGCGATGTCTTCGGCCTCGTCAGCCTCGGCGCTGGCGGTGATGATGGCGCCGGGGGCGCCGGTGTCGGCGGTGTCGGGGATGAGACGGTCGGGGTGGGTGGCCGCGGCCAGCACGGTGGCGGCCTGGGTGTGGTCCAGGGCGGTGACCGTGATCCCGAGAGGGGCGAGCATGTCGGCGGCCTCGCTGAGGCGGCGTAATAGCCGGGCTTGCGCGGCGCGGCGGGCCGCGGCCGACAGCTCACGCTGGGCACGGCGTCGACCGCCCAGGAGCCACCCGGTCATCGCTACTGCGGAGGGCCCGGACAGCCCGGTCACCGGGACCGTGGCCAGATCCAGGGGTTCGCGCCAAACGAGCAGCACCTGGCGGCGCAGCAGTTGCTCCTGTTCGGCCAGTTGGGCCAGGTGGTCGGCGTGATCGCGGGCGGCGGCAGCCAGGTCCGGGGACATGGTGGCCGCGTCGCCACGCAGGCGGGTGATGTGGCCGGTCACATCGAGGCGGGTGGAGCGCAGCAGGATCTGCACCGGCTGGGTCAGCGAGTGCAGCCAGCTCCCGAGCTGGGCGACGAGGCTGTCCTGCTCGGCGGAGGTGTGTAAGGCGAGGTTGACTGTTCCGGCAGCGGCGATGACCGCCAGTCCGTCGGCACCGAGATCGACCACCCCGACCTGCCCGGCTCCCGCCGGTGTGACCGCGGCGGGCAACCGCACCGCCCGATCGGTCAACGGTTGTGGCACAACAGATGTGCGCTGTTTACGAGTGTGGGCGGTCAGCCACCGCGGTGCGGGGTGCAAGCCTTCGGGAGCTGCGAGGAAATGGCGGGGCCGCAGCCGGTGCCGCACAGCGGCAAGTAGGAGTTGGTCGCCGGACAGGCCGTGGCGGCTGGTCAGGGCCAGTACTGCGGTCGCGGTGCCGACCGGGATCGCGACCGCCACGAATACCGGCGGCGACACCACCGCACGGGTGGTGGTCCAGGCCAGGTACAGCAGTACCGCGGTCGCGGTGAGCAGCCCGAGCTGGCGGGCGGTCAAACCGGCGACGAGCCGGTCCGAGCGTTCGACATCGGCAGGGATACGGGTCGGGGTAGTCATCGGGAACCTCCAGAAGAACGACGGGGACGGCGGCGCACCGGCAGATCGGGCAGCGGCAGATGCAACTGCCGACCCGCAGACCGTGGCGGTGAGGGTGGGGTGGCGACCGGGGGCGCCGGAGCCTTGGGCGGGACAGGGCCCCGGCGGGCTTGGATCGGCAGCTGGTACTGCCCGCCCCGTCCGGGACGGATCCCGGCGTAGGGATCACGGTCGGTGGGGGACAGGTCCAAGGCCAGCTGTCTGCCCTGGGGACGGCGCCGAGGCACTGTCGGTGTTCGGGCCGGCCCGGGTGCGCCACTGGGCGGTGTGGCAGGTGCGGGTTTGGGGACGCGGGTCGCGGTGATCGGCAGCTGGTATTGCCCGTCGCGGCCGAGGCGGGGTTTGGGCCCCAGGTCAACACCGCCGTGGAACGCCGGCACCGGCAACATCAGCTGCTCACCCTGGGGTTCGGGAACCCGTACCGCCCATGCCGGGGTGATCCGCGAGGTCGGCTCGGGCGGTGCAACCTTGTGGACGCCCTTGAGTGGCAGCATCAGCTGCCCCTCGCGGGTCGCTCGCACCCGCTCGTACGGGTCTGCCGGAGGCCGGGCGACACTCGCCGGCTTCGGACGCCGCACCACCGCGCCGGCTTTCGGGTGTCCGCCTCGGATCAGCTGGAACGTCTTGTACCGGATGTAGGAGCGCACCAGCGAGGCGGTCATGGAGTGGCCCTGGCCGATCTTCAACGCGTTCAGCAGCCAGAACGGGATCTTGATCAGCAACCCCATCAATGCGATCGCGACGAGCAGGTTCACCAGTCCGGATTTGCCGGGGCCGAAGTATCCCCAGCTGGCCTGGGCCAGTAACACCTTGACCGCAGTGCACAGCACCAGGGACTGGACCACTTGGATGGTCAGCACCGCGGCGAACGCCCGCCACCACCAGCGCGCGATGGCATCCATGCCGGGCAGGGCGTGGCACATCAGCGCCAGCGGCGCGCCCACGATCAGGACCACGGTGATGGTGACTCGCAGCACGTAGCTGACCATCAGCACGACCAATGCCACCATCAGCACGTTGCGGAGCAGGATGCCGAACATGCCCAGGGTGAGGACATCGGTCTTGATCAGCCCCTGGAGGGACGCTCCGGCCGAGGTCGGGTCGAGGCCGTCGCCGCCCACAGCGTGTGCCAGGGCGTTCGCCAGCCGTATCGCGTGGGTGGCGAACGGCAGGCTCAGTGCGGCCGCGACGAATCCGATCACCAGCCGCGGTAGCAGATCCGACAGGCCCCACCGGGTTTGCAGGGTTTCGCGGACCATCAGCAGTAACCCGGCCGCCAAGACCACCAGCCCGTAGACCGCGACCACGATCTGCCATGACGAGTGCCACAGCTCCCCGATCCGCGGCAGCTGTCCCGGCTCGGGGGTCGTCAGCAGGGTCTGCGACAGCATCGACAGCAGTGGGTTCAACGCTGAATCCACCACGCGGGAGAAGAAACTGTCGATTGCGTCGGCCACACACCCCCGGATGTGCGTGATACCGCACTGCACACCTCCATCGGAGTCGTTGCCCGAGGGTGTGGGCGTGCCCGAGTCCGGCGGCCGGGCCGGGGTCGTCGGGCACCCGCTACCCGGGCACAGCTGCGGTGCCGGTGCTGGGGTCGGCTCCGGTGTGACCGGGACTGTGGGTGCTGGAGTGGGTTGCGGGCCGGTCACCACCACCGGCGGCGGCACCGGCACGGGGGGTGTGACCGGGTCGGCGATAGCGAGCCCGCCACCCAGCGCGGCTAGCACCAGGAACACCGCCGCCGTCCAGATCAGCCGTCCGCACCGTCGCCTCGCCGGCCCGCGGGCCACAGGGCCGGCAGAGGCCGGAATCGGGGAGGTCATGATCAGCCTCCGACGATCGACTTGAGAACACTGACGACGACCGGCGCCAGCATCGCCAGCACGTAGCCGACCGCCGCGGCCCGCAGCGCGGTCTTGGCGCGTTCGACCTCGCCGGGTTCGCTCGCACCGATCAGGTAGCGGACCCCGCCGACGGTCAGACAGACTGTGGCGACACCGGCCAGGATGCCGACCAGCCAGTTCCGCAGATTGGTGAGCACGTCATCCAGCGAGCCCGCCAACGCCAAGGTGTGCACCACCGGTTGCGCGGTGGCCACACCGTCGGTGCCGCACAGCGCGAGCATCGAGGCAGCCAGCAACACCCCGAAGATCAGGCTCCGCTTGCGGCGGGGACACCCCGGGCCGGGTGCGGCCGTGCGGAACAAGGGAATCGGGATCGTGTTCATGCGCATCGACGACGCACCTCCTCGGTAGAAGCCGGGTGTGCGGGGGCGGTCGATGTGCCTCCGCGTACCAGAACTCCATTTGCGGGGGCCGTTTTCGCCACTGGCCCGGACATTTCCCTGCCGGAGGTCGCGGCGCGCGGTTCCGGGGCGCGGTGAATGCGGGCGGCGAGGGTGACGCTTTGCAGGGCTTCGGCTTCGACGCTGCTGGTGGCGTACTGGTCGGTGGCGCGCTCGGCCAGCCACTGCTTGAGCCGAGCCTCGGCGCGGTGGCGGACGTGGTGCAGCCGGCTGTAGCTGGCGCCGCGCTCGGCGGCCACCGCGGTCAGCGTGCGCTGCTCGAAGCGGGTCTCGAGGATCAGCAGCGCGGCCTCCATGCTGATCGCCCCGTCGACGACCGCCTCGGCGAGCAGCGACTCCGGATGCCCCGGCTGGGGGCGCATGAGCCCCGCCTCGACCTTGAGCTGATGTTGATGCTCCGGGTTCTCGCGCAGCAGGGAGGACGCCTCGCTCGTGTCCTCCGGCGTCGGCGCGCGGTTCTCGGCTTTGATCCAGGCGCGTCCGTGGTGGAACGTCGCCCACTTCAACCGGTACACGACACACGGCCGGTCCAGATCGATGCCGGCCAGCTCGGACAGGAACCCGGTCAGCAGCGCCGACTCGATATCGGCTCGCTCGTCCTCCTGTGGACCGGTCAACCAATCGCCGAGCACCTTCAGCATCGGGGCTGCCATCGCAGCACACGCCATCGTCGCTTCACCACCGGCCGTGCGGGAGCGCTGCACCAGCCACACCCACACCGCGTCGACCACCGGCCGCGGCACCGTCTGCGACAACAGCGCGTGGCGCAACCCGCGCCAGCACCACGCGGTCTCCGGTAACAGCTGCGCCAGGTCCGCATCCAGGACCGCCGGTTGCTCACCGGCGCGGGCGAACCAATCCCACACCACGCCGAACGCCGATTCCTTGGCATCCGGCCGCGAAATCCGATTCTCATTCATGAGGAAACTCCCTTGCTTGGGGGAAATAAATCCGACCCAGCAAGGAAACGAAATGTGCGCATCCGAACCGCATCCAAACAACCTCCGAACCGCATCCGGGACGCATCGGAAAAACATCAATTCCACATTTTGGTGACCGTCACCGTGCGTGAACAAAGCACCCGATTCATACGCAGTAAGATGGTTATTACCTGTGGTTATATCCGATTCTGACGCGGTTTGGATGCGAACTGATCCCCGTCACGCAAGGTCTGCTCGGTAGCGATATAAGAAAAGTAGAAATTCTTCTTCGGCCCCGGATTGGATCGCTGGATTCGAATGCAACGGCCCTGGGCAGGATGAACTTCGCCGAAGCGATGTCGGCAAAAAAATTAGGGTCCGATGGCGAAAACAGGGGTCCGGAAAGGAGTTCTGGTATGCACCCATTCCTCGACTGACAAGGAGCGCACCCCATGCGCGAACCCCGTCCCTCCCGTTCACCCCGCCACCCCGGCGCACCGCGATCCACGGCGGTGCCCTCGACACTGTGGGCCTCGGGCCCCGAGCCGATCGACCCCGACCAGGTCTGGCCGGCACCGATCCTTGCCCGCACTCTCACCGAGTTCAGTCAGCCCGGCGACGACGTCTGGCTGCTCATCGACCCCGCCGGAGACGGCCGATCCCTGCGACCCGGACTCGCCCCCCACAGTCCCGCAGTCACCCTCATCCGTGCCGCCGGACGCCGCCCACGCCTGATCGCGCCCGGCGCGGTTCCGCCCGCGAGCCTGCATGGTGAGTCCGTCGGCTTGATGGTGGCGAGCCTGCTACCTGAGCATCCCGGCGCTGACACGGTCGCCGAGGCGATGGCCCTCGCTGCCGAACAGTTGCGGGCCGGGGGCGTGCTCGTCGTGTTCACCCGCGCCACCCACACCCCCTCCGGGGTGCTGCACGACGTGACCGGGCAACTGGTGTCCGCCGCTCAAACCGCCGACCTGCTCTACCTCGGCCACATCGTCGCTGCCCCCATCTGTGGCGCCGCCGTCGTCACCGGACCCGCCGACCCGGACCGCAACGACGACGCATCGACCTGCCACCGCCAAGTGCATGTCGACGTGTGTGCGTTTTTGCAGCCCCGCTACGCCCACGACCTTCCCGTTGCCGGCGATGCCGCCGCGTAACCACCCCGCCCCACCGGCCCCGGAGGCCACCACCCCTGCCCTGTCACTCACGCGAAGGAGACCCTCATGAATACCATCCCGCAGCCCGTCGGCCCCGACGAGGAGACCGGTTCGGTCCCGGTGTCGGTGTGGGCCACCGCCCAGCGCGCCCCCGCCGCTCAGCGTGCGGGCCGCTACCACCCCGACTCCACCGCCCATCCCGCCAAAATGCTGCCCGAGGTGGCCGCCCACGCCGTCGACCACTACACCAGCCTGGGAGACCTGGTCCTGGACCCCATGTGCGGGATCGGCACCAGCCTCGTCGAGGCCGTCCATGCCGGGCGGCGTGCGGTCGGCGTCGAATATGAGCACCGGTGGGCCGATCTGGCCCGCGCCAACATCGAGCTGGCCCACACCGCCGGCCACAGCGGCGAGGCCACCGTCTACACGGGCGACGCCCGCAAACTCGGTTCATTGCTACCCGAGCAATATCTCGGCGCGGTCGACCTCGTCATCACCAGCCCTCCCTACGGCGACTCCACCCACGGCCAGGTCCGCACCGTCCCCGGTGAAGGTGTCCACAAATACAACCACCGCTACGGGCAGGTGCTGGACCGCGGGAACCTCGCCAACCTCGGCATCAGCCGGCTGCTGTCCGGATTCACCCGCATCCTCACCGCCACCGTCCCCTACCTCAAACCCGGCGGCCACGTGGTCATCACCGCTCGCCCGTGGCGTCAGCACGCCGAACTGGTTGATTTGCCCGCCCAGATCATCACCTGCGGCACCCTCGCCGGTCTCGAACCGGTCGAACGCTGCGTTGCGCTGCTGGGCCGCCTCGCCGACGGCGACCTCGTCGCCCGAAGCTCGTTCTTCCAGCGCGACTTCATCACCAAGAACAGAGCTGCCGGACTGCCACTGCACCTCATCGCGCACGAGGACGTGATCGTTCTCCGCAAGCCACAAAAGTGCTTGGGTTCCCGAAACAGCCTGTGTTCGAACGAATCCCCCGTACTGCACGGGCGCTTGGAGAGCGAGTCGGCGTCCGTATCGGCCCAGTACGACGAAGGCCGGAGAGCCGCATGAGGGCAGGTGTAATTGCGATACTCGCGGCGCTCGCTGGCATGCTCGTGATCCCCGCCGTCGCGGCGGCGGACACCGCCCATGACACCGATTGCCCGACAGGAGTGCCGGAACTGGTCGTGTGCAACAAGGGCTACTCCAACCGGCCGTCATGCGACAGCGACACATATTGGGGGCGCGGCTGCATCCAGGGCCCCGACGGCCGCTGGTGGCATGTGCAATACCCGCCGCCGCCTCCGGAATACTGGCAGCGCGTCGGATAGAACGGGCTGCAGCTGAGCATCTCAGCCGCGACGACCGATATAGCACGCGGGCGAGCAGACCTGATGTCAGGTGGCTGACCTGCTGAAAGACGAAATGCCCCGCCGATCCGAGAAGGGGACTCGGACCGGCGGGGCACCCGCCGCCTACTACGGTGCCGAAGGCTCAGCGAGATGGCTAGACCAACTCCACCGAAACAAAGTTTTTGTCGAGGATGGCCGCAAGAAATGCCGTCCACTCAGCATCCGTGTAGGTCAGCGCGACTCCCTCGCGATTTCGGAGGGTCACGCCGCCGTCTCGATGGTGGCAGATCTGAATCTCACCGGACTCTGAGTGGCCGCCAACCGCGGCGTCCAGAAACGGCTGCCACTCGGAGATCGGCAGACTGATGATCGGCTGATCCTCAACGGCACTCAAGGACTCGCGCCTATGCTTGCTGTCCCGCAGGCCGACCAAATCACCGGCGAAGGCGAACTCGACGCAAGCACTATTATTCTGGCTACGTGCACTCTTGCGCCATTGTGCCCGGGCCAACTCGGTCGTGCTACTCATGGCCGTAGGTTACCTGTGGTTCTGCGAGGTCGGCTCGGCGAGTTTAGCGATCAGCCTCGACGACTTGGCCGGGCTGAGTGCGACTGCGGCCAGTCGGGCGAATTGGTCGGCATAGTCCCTGATCTGCGCCCGATCCTCCACGAAGATCTGTCCGGCCATGGTGTCGAGGTAGACGACTTCGGGTCCTTCGGCCTCGGCAAAGTCCATGAGGGTGAACGAGCCCCGCATTCCAGGGTGACCGCCGGAGTCGAACGGGATGACCTGCACGGTTACATTCGGCATGGCACCGTCCTTCAATAGCCGCTGCAACTGCGCGCGGGTGACATCGGGACAGCCGACGATACGGTGAAGGGCCGCCTCGTCGATGATCGCCCACAGCGTCAGCGGCCGCTCTTTGGTCATGCGTTGTTGCCGGTCCGGACGCGAGCGAACATAGCTGTCGATTGCCTCCGCACTCGTCTCCGGCGCGATCTCCGTGACCAGCGCACGTGCGTAGTCCTCGGTTTGCAGCAGACCCGGAACGACGAGGGGCTCGAATGTACGGAGGCGTTCGGCCTCGTCTTCAAGGCTGATATAGGTGTTGTACAGCTCGGACAGGTTGGGGTGATACGGAAGTAGGACGCCACGCTTGGCCGAGTCCTTCAATAGGCGAGTCAGCAGCTCACGCTTGGCTTCGTCCACGTTGTACAGGTCCATCAGCGCCATGAGGGTCCGCAGTTGCGGACGGGCGATCGCCTCTTCTATCCGGTACAGCGTGACATCACTGATCTTGGTCGTGTCCTGGACCTGCTGGCGGTTGAGGCCAGCGGACTCACGCAGACCGAGTAGCTCGGCAGCCAGCCGTCGCAGATGGATGCCGGCAATGCGCGCAGGTGGTTGTCGCATGACGACAGTTTGGTCAACCTCGGCAAGAAGCGCAACCAACACTAGCTCCTTCCTATCGAACGCAACTATTGCGTTCTTAGCCCATACGATGCACGATGTGGTTGTCAGCGTGACCGATGTCACGGGTTAGCCGCCGTTTCGGGCTCGAAGGGATCGAAGTGCAATGGCAGTACAGGTGATCGGCCCGTTGGTGGTCAGCGATCGAACGGCGCACAGCGCGCGATCGGTGGGGCTGGACGGCTGGGTTGTGTCCTTCCTGCCTGGCCGCACGGTGAACCAGCGGGCGGCGGTTGGGGCGATTGTTGTCGCCGAAACCGTCGCTGAACTGACCGCTATGGCCGGGATGCTCGGATTGACGGTGCGCGAAGCGGTCGGGCTGGCGCTGATGACCCCGCGACAGCTCGAGCGCGAAACCGTGTCGGTGGTGAGCGATCCGTTGCCGAACAGGCGGTTCGGCGGTGACCGGTCATGACATACGCGAACGCGTATGGGCTGGTCCGCGCTGATATCGCCGATCGCGTCTCATCGGGTGACAGGGTGACCGAGATTCAGCGTTGGGCCCAGGAGCAGGACTTCGCGTTGTTCGATGTCGCAACCGTCGCGTCCCCTGTCGCGTTCCAGTTGTTCCTGGTGTCTTTGCGTCCGTGTGGCATCTCGGCGGTGGTGGTGCCGGGGCTGTGGCATGTGGATGGCTGGCGTGCCGCGATCAACACCGAGGCCGATCTGTGGACACTGCATCCACTCCATCGGTGGCCCCGCCGTCTTCCACCGCCTTCACCGTCGTATCGGACGTGACCAGTGTGAACCGGTCAAGTCTCGTCGAATGTCTTTGTCTTCAATCCGATTGGAGGTCTTACCCGTCCCTTTGCTCCAGCGCCGCGCAGTAGCCGGTGCAGCCCCGCCCGGGGTTCGGCGAGATGTTTCCAGATGTGATGCAAGGAGTCAGAGATGTTTTCCCACAATGGATTTCAGAATATCGAGCAGGCACTAAACGAGAGTTCGCCTGCACCCAGCTGCGGGTGCGCCGCACTTCTGCCGCTGTGTTACGGATACCTGCGCACGGACCTCATTGCTGTCGGCGCCGTAGCCGTATACGACGAGGCACTGGCGCGTATGGCTACAGCACGGGGGTATCAGCTCGGGACCGTGTTCCACGAGCCGAGCCCGCAGGCCGCACCGTTGTCGCGAGCGGTGGCGGAACTGGCGGCCGAGTGCCGCCGTGCCGATGCGCATCTGGTGCTCACCTTCCAGGGACATCTGTCCGATATGACGGTCAGCCGCGGCTGCCTGCTGGCGTACCTGCGCTCACGCGGGCACGCGGAAGTGATCGAGCTCCCCGCATGAACCAGACCACCAGCGCGACCTACCGGAGACGGCCGTGGGCAATTCCAGGACACGACCGCCCTGCGTCGTCTCCGCAGCCCGACGAACGAGGAGGATTTCTGTGACTACCAGCACTCTTGCGCTCGGTGACGCTGATATCGATCGCGAGATCGGTGATCGGTGTCGCGTGTATCAGGAAGCATTCGGGTTCAACGCATCTCGCTACTACCGCCCCGGAGTCATCGGTATGACCGCTGGCCGGGTCGCGGCGGTCATTGTCCCGAGAACCCTTGGTGTTCGGGTCCGGGATCTGCTGGCCGAACGATCGATATCGGTGCCGATCTTCTCCGTCGATCACGACATGTGGGTGTTCCTGACCGAGGCTCCTGCCGATCGCGACGACACCGACCACATTACGATCGAGATGTTCAAGTACGGCGTGCTGGTGCTGCACAACGGGGCCCTGATCGCGCTACCGACACCGGGGGTGAGCAGACGCTGTTGGTTCGGGCTGCCCGACGGGCATCGCAGGACTCTGTTCGTGACGGTGACCGACGCGGTCGTTGCTGTAGCGGACAGGACCCGGACATGACCGGGCCAGCTGAGTCGGCGCATCCGCATCAAGGGATCGTCGATCGGCAGCTCGCTCCCGAGTGGGTGGCCTGGGTTGCGCGTAAGGACGAGTTGTTGGGTGTGTTCTTCGAGCGTGATGTGCCGCAGATGCCCGCGGACCGGTATTCCAGCATCGGACTCGACGTCGCCGAGCAGGCACTATTGGCCCGGGTCACCTGCCGCGGTACCGCCGTCGATGCGGCGGCTCTGCACCGATTCGGCTGCTATCTCGGCGAGGTGTTCGTGCAAAGCCTGCAAGGGTTTTGGATCAACGCCCCGCTTACCATCGGGGTACGCCCGGCCGTACGGTTCGTGTACACCGAGATCCGGATCAGCGTCCAGGCCCAGGTCTATCTCGCGGTGCGCCTCCGGACCGGCCAGCACTGGTCGGACCTGCATGCGACGGTGAGCGAATACTGCGCCGAATGGTGGCAGACCGGCCAGGGAAATCTCGACTGACATCCTTCGGACCGCTCGAACATAACAGTTCCCTGCTCCTCGTGTCGTGAAACCATCTATTCCTCAACGGGAAGAGCTATGTCTATAGCAATCATGAAATGGTTATTCCGCTGTCATGAATTCGGGTTGGTTTTCCGGCTCGGTGAATGTCACCTCGTCGTGTACCGGAAAGTCAGTCGAGGCATCCGAATCGGCGGGTACGGCGAGTGAGGGCTCGCAAGCAACTGCCGCTCCGCAAACCCAAGACTGTGCCCCGGCCGGTCGCACTGGGGTACCTCGACACCGCGAAGATCCCGGCGGGCTACACCATCGGCGAGGTCGGGCTGCCGATGCGTGTACGCGCCGATGAGTGGGGGTTCGACTGGGGCGGAACGCATGTGGACATGGGCACGCACCGCGGGACGGTCGCCGCGCTCACCCGCGCGGCCACCATCAACCCCACCATCCACCTGGTCGTCGTCCCGGACGAGAACCACTTCCCCGACGGTCAGCACGACATCGACGCCGGGAGCCGCCGTATCCCGGTCCTCACCGCGGACAGCGCCACTCCACCGTGGCTACACGATCCCGAACAGGACCCCGCACGTGGACGACCCGAGACCTCCCGCGCGCCTGGACAAAGATGACTGGCCACCACGCGCGCGTAGTAATCCGGCATACCTGGCCATTTCCCGACTCGATATTGGCAACGAGAAATACAAACACCAACACAGGAGGCTGCATGATGACCGGTTCGCTCGCGGCGCATCGAATGCTGGTACGTGAGCTGAAGAAACTTCGCGAACGCGCCGGTGTCCCCGTGAAGACTGCATGCCAGGCAATCCAGGTAGCCCCGCAAACTTTCTGGCGAATGGAAGCCGGACAGTCCCGCCCGACGGCGAAAGAGTTATACGTCGGTATTCTGTGTGAACTGTACGGCGCAACCGATGCCGTCACCGGACACCTCACCACCCTGGCCACCGAAGCACGCAAGCCGGACCAGTGGTGCAGCTTCAGGGACATCATCCCGGAACACCTCACTCTGCTCATCACCTTGGAAGAGACCGCGCAGCGAGTTACGACCTTTCAGCCGGATCTGATCCCCGACCTGCTGCGAACAGCCGAGTATCAGCACGCGATCACTCCGGTGGAGTTCCCCGACCACACACCCGATGACCTGGAACAAATGCTCGATCTCCTCGAGCTCCGACAGGCCCGACTCCACACCGACACCGAGCTGGAATTCCAAGCGCTCCTGTGCGAGACCGCGCTGCGCAACCCCGTAGGTGGCCCCGAAGTCATGGCGGATCAACTCCACCATCTGGCGACCCTCGGTGATCGCCCCAACGTGTCGATTCGCATCGTGCCCGAGTACGCGGGCTGCCATGCCGGCATGACCACGGGCTCATTCACCTCGATGGAATTCCCCACGCATCCGACCTCGCACCTGACCGAGCCACCACTGGTGTACGTGCCGTGCGCCACGGGTGCGCACTATCTCGACGATGATTCCGCGGTCACGCGCTACCGCGCCGCGATCAGCGGGATTCGCCGGGTAGCCCTGGATGAAACGGCGAGCAGGCAACTGCTACTCGAGATCATGCACGAGCGTCGGAACAGCGACCGGCCAGCCGCCGTGGGCGGTGCGGCATGACCGGGCCCGCGGACGGCAACATGTCCGCGCCGCGCCCGCGTTTCGCTGTCTGGCAGGACCACGCCGAATACGTGCGCAGTCTCGCTGAATCCCTCGGGCTCATTTTTCGGCCGAGGCCACAGCCGCCCTACGGATGGCAGCTGTGCACGGGTGAGCAGGAACTCCTCTACGGTTCGCTCAGCCAGGTCGAGGCTCACCTTCGGCACGAAAAACTGTGGGGCCCACAGGAGATCGGACACGATGCCTGGCAACGGATCGGGGTCGAGTCCGAATCGCTGACGTGCGATATCGCCGGGCGCAGCCGGGTCCACGGGTTTAAGCGGTGCGGTGGAGTCGACCATGACCGCAGCTACGCGATCAGCGTGTGGTCCCAGTTGCACACCATCGACGATGTCCGGCACAAGGAAACCGGTGTCGAGTTCGTCCCTACCGTCATCGGTGACCGCACCGGCTTCCGGTACACGCCCCGATCCGACCATGGCGGGGATCAATGCATTCTGATCTTCCCCGCTGCCGACGAGTCATACAGCATCGACGTACAGAGACTGAATCCGCGAAGCCGCACCACACCCGTCGACCGTCTCGTCCAAGTCGCCCAGGTCATAGTGCCGTTTCTGCCAGATCTGTAGGGCACGCTGGCCTCTCGTTGCTGGTAGGCTCTCTCACTCAGGCCAGGTGGTGGAGCCTGGCAGTCGAGACCGAGGGGGTGCAGCGACGATGGCGCTACCAGACAAGGGGCAAGCAAACGCCCAGGCAGCGTATGCCGCTGCCAAAGCGGGCACGTTCGTCATGCCGGAAGACAGCGCGAAGCGGCTGGCGGCCTCGTGCGACAAGTTGGCTGCCGGCTTGCAGGATGAGATCCGTTCCTCACAACTCTTGACTCTGGTTACAGGATTTCCCGATCTACCGTCCGGCCACGGGCTGACCCAAGGATTCACCGCGAAGGGGCACGAGTATATCGAGACGTTGACCTCCTTCCAGGAAGTGGCGCTTCGCTACAAGGCAGCATTCCTTGCGGCAGGTAAGCAATTCACGGAAGCCGATGCCGCGACCCGTCAAGCGATCAAAGTGGCAACCGAGAAACTAGAGGACAACAAGTGAAGATGGGGGTGATTCGTTCGGCTCGAATTCACCGGGCATACGCTGTATCGGTTCTTGCAGCATCAATTCTGATTGTTGCAGCCTGCAGCACCTCCCCAGGTGGTGATACAGCAGCCTCATCCACGTCCGCGGTCACATCGGCCTCGTCGACTATCGCAGAGCATCCGCCGTTTTCGACTCTGACGGCGTCGGCCTTGCAGCCACCTAAGCAGCAGAATCAGAACCGCCCCGATGTTGCATTCGATCCGTGCACATGGATCGACGACGATACCGTGAAGAAGCTCGGATACGATCCGGGCACGCGCAAACGAACGACGGATATCAACGCCGAATACACATTCCTGGGTTGTGAATTCCAGTCCCCAGACAAGGTCTACGGTCTAGGAATCCTCTCCGGAAATCGAACCATGAACGAAGGACGGGAAAAGTTCACTGCTGACGGAGCCCAGGTCGAGGACACCACTATCGATGGACGTGCGGCGATGATTGTCCGTACAAAGACACCCGATTCCTGCGACGTACTACTGCAGACCAAAGTGGGTTATGTGGACTTCGATCGAACCATCGCAGGGTATCTGATCGACGGACCGACCCCTGAAAGATGTTCGGGGATGGCAGATTTGGTACACGGGATCGTTCCGCGTATCGGAGATAACTGACAGGGGGGAAACGTCGTGCCGCGGCGGACGAAGCAGGAGATCGCTGACGACATCCGTCAGCAGGAGAGTCAGCTCGCTCACGTGAGCGGTTTCGCGAAGGCGGGGGTCGACGCAGCGTATGTGCCGGATCGCGAGTCGTTCAATGGGTATCGCCATCAACAGATCTGGAATCTCGTGCATGAGAAGCTGGATCCGAACGCGCTTGGGCAGGTCGCGAGTGCGTGGGCAGATCGAGCTCAGAAGCTCCACGACCTGTTCGAGACCTTCCACCAGGAGGTACAGCGCGAAATATCCTCCTGGTCAGGGGCTTTCGCTGACACAACCCAGCAGTCCGTAGCCGCGGTCGTGACCGCCGGTGGAGAGAGCCACGACTCGGCGCTGACTGTGCAGCGGCTGATGGAGTTGAATTCCAGTGCCGCGCAAACGGTCAAGGGCGCAATTCCGCCTCCGCCCGCTCCGTATGTGCCGAATCCGGATCCGGCGAGGGAAGCTGCGGACTCCGGCCGTGCGTTACGGGCATATCAGAACAAGGCGGCCGCCTCGGAAGCGGAAGCCCAGGATGCCTGCAACCACATCTACAACCCGACACTGCCCGCGTCCGGCGATGGTGTCCCGCGGTTTGTTCCCGCTCCGGTCAGCCCGGGTGACCAGCACCTTGCCGGTCCGAGCGTGCCCCCCGCGTCCGGCGGTAGCCACACACCGAGCACCGACACTCCGACTAGCGACGACGGCAAAGACAGCAACAAACCTGGTGACAGCAAGCCGGGTGATCAGCCATCGGGCGATGGCACGCAGTCGAATACGGGAACCGATCAAACCCAGCCCGCGTCGACGAGCAGTTCGACCGCCACGAAGCCCTCGTCGGTCCTGGATTCTTTGCCCAGCGACGCCGGGACACCGAGCAGCGCGCAGACCACCCCATCGGCTATGGCATCACCGAGCACAACGACATCGCCGTATACCGCACCCGGGTCGAGCATCGAGACGGGTCCGTACCTGGGTGCTGGCGGTGGAACTGGTGTGCCCGAACACGGCGGATCCTCGCCGATGCCCGGCAAATCCATATCAGGGCAACCACTCTCACCAACCACGCAGGCCGCGAGCGCGGTGCGCGCCGCGCAATCTGCGGCTCCGGTGACGAGTTCACCGACGAGCGGGATGCCGCATGCGGGGCACGGAAAGGAGTCCAAAGACTCCGACGAGCACTCCCATTCCAGCCCGGACTACTTGCGGCGCTAGTACGAAGAACTCTCGGAACTGCCCTCAGCCATGTCCGGCGTGATCGGCCCGACCCCGGACATGGACGACGATGCCTACCCGGCGGCCGCAACGACGGAGTTCGAGCCGTATACGCAGGCTGAGCCGAAAGTCGTGACCGGCACAGGCCCGCTGGTGACCAGCGCAGGGCCCCTGGGGTCCAGCGAACAGCTTCCGGCCGCCGCGCCGCCAGCACCTGCTGAGAGTCCGATGGTCACCGGGAAAGGCCCGTTGGGCGAGGGTGAACACGCGTCCGATCCCACGTCACCACCTGTAGAGCCGAGGATCGTGACCGGGAAGGGTCCGTTGGGGGACGGCGAGTGAGGTGGTCGTTCACCGCTGACGAGTTCACCCATGTGTGGGCTACCGAGACCCGGCAGGATCGGCGACCGTATCCGATCAATCTCGCGCCCCGTGGGGCAGCGATCTCCGAAAGCGCCGTGGCTGCACTGAAACTCGAGCCGCGGTTCCCATTCAATGGTGACCCGGATCTGACGGGTGCGTTGCAGTTTCTTGCCCGCACGGACGTCACCACGATCACCGCGTTCGGAGACAGCTTCATCGACGGCCGGCAGCAACCCGATCCGGTGCTGGCGTTGGGTGTCGTGTTCTCCGATTGGGGTGCAGGGGTTTTCAGTGCTGGGGACATCGTGACGGTGGTGTCGGGTCGTGCTCGCGACGTGGTGAAGCATGTGGTGACGGCGATTGGGTCTGTCCCGGCGGGCACGCTGGCACCGATGCGGGAACCGCGCCAGGCGGTGTTGTTCCCGGACCCGGGGCAGTGGCAGGAGACCGAGGCCACCCGCCGCGCTCAACGCCTACGCCACGCATTACGTCGACCGATCGACGCCCGCGGATATCTGACGGTCACGGTTTCGCCCGAGGACGCGATGTCTCCGCCGCCGCAGCATCGGACGTGGCTCGATTTCAGCGGCGACGGACGGTATCTGCTCACGGTCGGGAACGAGATGGCACTGGCCCCGGCCGGCGCGACCCAGCTGGCCAAATACCTGGTGCGGCTGGCGAAGATCCGCTGATCAAACATGGATTTTTACGAACGTGGGGCCCAGCGGGCATATGCCGCCGCTGTTAGGATCGGGCAATTCCATGCGGTAGATGAGTATGTGAAGGGGGAGCGATGCTGAAGGCCGATATCGACCAGCTGAACAAGCTGGCCACGGTTCTCGGTGACGCGGGCAAGACCATCGGCGAGTTGAAGGTCCGCACGGTGTCGGACCATCTCGAGGATGCATTACCCGGATGCACGGTCGCGCAGGCATGCGCGCAGGCCGGGGAATTCATCGAGGGTGCATATCAGCGGGTGACCGGACGGCTGACGCAAGTCGGGCAGAAGGTCACCCAGTCCGCAGCGGACCTGCACGCCACCGACCAGGACTTCGCCAAAGCAATGCACGAGCTGGACGTGCGGCGCTTGGGAGGCAAGTAATGGCTCTCCTGTCGCAGGTCCAAGCTTGGAACACCGGCAGACTCACCGACCTGGCCACCACCATCGGCACGGTCAGCGGGTCGATGAAGGACCAGTTGGACAAGACCAAGAAACACGTCACCGACGTGCACGCCGACTGGTCCGGCAACGCCTACGACGCCGCCTACAACCGCATCGGCCAGGACCACGACCAAGGCACCAAACTCGCCGGTGAGGTCGACAACGTGCCGGGCGTGCTGCAGCAGGCCGCCTCCGCGCTGGACTCGCATCGCACCGCGCTGCTGGGCAAGGTCAGCGATGCCGTCGCCGACGGGCTGAGGGTGAGTGACCGGTGGGAGGTCTCGGGTACCGACGCCGAGAAGGTCCATTCGCATCAGGACCTGATCAATACCGCCTATCGCGCATTGGATGCCGCGGCCACCGATGCGGCGAAGAAGATCACTGATCAAGCCGAATATGTCCGTGCTGCAGGCGATCTGCTCGGCTCGAGCTTCGATGTCTCCGACGACCGCACCGCCGCAGCCGGCGCCCGCCTCGGCGGGGCAGACGGCAAGGAACTCGCCGACGCGTTGCACCGCCATGACACTGCCGCGGTCGACGAGATCCTCTCGCGGATGCCGCAGGGCGTGCTGTCCGCGCAGGACTTGCAGGATCTGCAGGACGGGAAGAACGTCACCGTCCCCGCCGAGGTCCAGGACTACTATAAGCAGCTCTACCAGGGACTTGGTAAGGACGGCTTGCTGTCCTTGAACGACCACCTCATCGCCGAATCCCAGCCCGGCAGCCCCACCGCTGCTGCTGCGGTCGCGCAGCAGACCGCGATTTCCGATGGCCTGATGATGGTGTCCAACGAGAAGATCGGCACTGGCGTCGACAACACGGGCAAATTAATCTCTCCCGGCGACTACAACCAGCTGCCCACCGATGTCCGGCAGCTCGTCTCGAGCCGCCTCGAGGACGGTGACTGGGGCAAGCTCGCCCCCAAGGGCCCCAATGAATTCCAGAAGCACCTCACCGAGGAAGTCAAGTTCGCAGACCTGCTCTCGCACGGTGATCAGGGCATCCAACCGGGAACGACGTTCGGTACCGAACTCGGCCGCCAGGGCGCAAGTCTGTCCGCTTACATGGACGGCAAGGACCCCCACATCAACGAGTGGATCAACCAGAACTGGAAACCGATCACCCCCGACGGATTCTTCAACCAACCCGACCACCACACCCTGGACTCCGCCGCCGAGAAATACATCGGCCTCGCGGGCAGCAACCACGACTCCGCCTACCAGCTCCTGACCGGCAATAACTCCCACACCGGCCAACCCCTGCCCGCCGACCTGTCCTTCGGCGCGGTCGGCGACGACTACAAACACAACGGAAACTACGACCCGTCCAAGTTCGGTGCCGAGGTGTTTCAGCACACCTGGGACGACAAAGGCAAAGCGGCCTCCAGCCTCGTCGACTGGGTCGGTGAACACACGCACGACCCGGGGCGCTTGGGAGACATGGCCCGACCGACCTTGGGAGACATGTCCCGGGAGACATTGACGAAATTACCGGACATCCTTGCGCCCCACGACAATGCCGGTAATATGCTGACCCAGGGTGGAAAGTCGGAGTTTCAGCTCAATACCGAATCTTTTATCAAGAATCCGGAATTGGCGACTGGATTATCGAAAGCTCTCGCGCCGAATATTGATTCAATGGCGGGATTTAATCAGCATACCGGAGTTGATAGCACTGGCGCGCACTTGGCAAGTGGGGATGCTGACAAGCTCCTGTTCTTGGCGGCGCAGTCGGATCATGGAAAACTATACCTGGAAACCTCGCGTCAATTGTACGATCAGTCGGTGATGAACCAAATCGTTCATGGCCAGGACCCGGACTCCGTGGATACCCCTCGTATGATGGCTGGGGTGGATGCACGCGTAGATTACGCAATACAGAATGCGGCCTCGTACCAGGACGTCCACCATGCAATGGACGGACTGTCGCATCAACAGGATGTGCACGGGGTCAAGCAGGAAGCCGCTGACATCGCCAAGGAAGTCTTCAAAGGAGCGACTAAGGAAGTGGTCAATAAACTTCCCGGTGGGGAAATAATCCACGGAGTGGTAGGTTCGCTTCGCGACCAAGGATGGGATACTGCCATCGATCAGTGGAACCCGAAGCCTGACCCGACAGTCGTTAAATTCCCTTCAGTAGCCGACGTCTCAGGTGGCGCCGACCTAAATTTCGACGGCCGATTGCAATCCGCAAATAATGCTGCGGGTAACATAATATCTGGACAGGACTACAAAGATTACAGGGTTATCTATGGTGGCGCATACAATGACCTACTGAAAGATGGGCTAGCCGAGAATCCGGAACAAATTGACGCCTTCGTCTCCGGTGGCTCAAAGATCGCGCCGAGTACAAAATGAAACATGGACCGAATCGGACCCTGGCGAGCGTAATACCGTGTGCGATACTGCTTGTGGCCGTAGCTGCCTGTGGTGGTCAGAGGAATCAGCCGCCGGAGTCACGCGCGTCCGCTACCGCCCTGAACCCTGCGCAAATCACCCTGGATCCCTGCAAAGTTATGTCTCCTGATCAGCTCACTCGATTGAACCTGGAGGTGCGGAAGCCGAACTGGTACGTGGCCGGTCCGTTCAATGATTCGCAGTTGCAATTCAATGGGTGCTTAATAAAATACGCACCCGACAAGTTCGCGGAGTTCTATCTCGAAGCGACGAACATGACTGCAAAATACATGACGGGAGTCGTAGGGCACGATTCAAATATTAGTCAGACCAAGGTGGATGGTCGCGATGCAACGGTTGCCCATTCGAAGGACGATCCCGGTCAATGTAGGGTCTTGATCGAAATGGGTGGCTACCGTCTTTTGCTGGACGGCAATTTTCCAAACCAATCATGCGACCGCGCTGTCGGGCTTGCTGGACAGATTGTTCCGATACTGCCGGAACGGTGACCGGTTCGTTCTGCATCGGCGAGCTGCGGCAACCAATGTGGTGGCCCACTGACGACGGCTGGTGAGCTGGTTTGCGCCGCCAGCGATTTCGCGACGCAGCTCGATGAGGTTGTCGCCGATCAAGATCATCCCCTCCGCTTCGGCCATACGGGCTCGCGCAATTGCTTCCCGTGATGACCGCTCGGTACGGTGCTCGGCGATCGCCGAGCCACGAGTTCCGGGCATGACACGACGAGCAAGGGAATGGGGACTTCTACCCGGCCACCAGCGGGGACTCTGTCATGGCCACGGACAGTATTTGCTGATGGCGATGGTGAATTCATCGACGACGATGGGCCCGGTGACGCGGTGGTGGGTGGTCAGGCGCAGCAGGTAGCGGGAGTGGTCAGCGAGTCAGTCCTTTCTACGTCGGCGTCCTCGGCCAGGTGCCAGTGGGTGAAGTCGGACTGCCAGTATTCGTTGGGCTGGTCGGCTTCGAACCTGTGCAGGCTCGAGCGGGGACGTTTCTTGGGTTGCGGGGTGATCCGTGCGGCCTGGTGCAGGATGCGCCGGATGGTGGAGGTGGACGGGACGTGGTTGCCGTGTTCGCGTAGGTGCCAGGCGATGGTCTCGGGTCCGGCCAAGCCTTGCGCGGTCAGGCTGCGGTAAAGGTTTTGCAGGCTACCGGCGTCGAGGCGCTGCTTTCTTAGCGATTCGGCGCTGGGGTCGTGCCGGTCCGGCTCCGAGCACTTGCTCAGCCAGCGCGCGCCACTTCGGTTCGTTGACGCCGCGTCGGTCGTCGGTCCACATGAGGGTGCCGCGCGGGCCCGGGACGCTGTCATCATCGTATGGGCGGAAGCCGTGGTCGATGTACCACTGTTTCTTCTGCTCCCACTCCCGGGCATATCGGGGGTTGTTCATCAATCCGAGGTGTTCCCAGATCACCTGCTCGCCGGTGAGGGTTTCGATGGTGAAGTCGGGATACTTGGTGCCTCCTGCATCGCTATGGAGCGGCCGTTCGTATTGCCAGCGGCCCGGTGCGAGATGTTCCAAGATGCTTGCGACGATGACCTCGTTCTTGCTGCGGACCAGGATGTCGCCGGGGGCCAGGTGGATGAGGTTGGCGTCATAGCGGCGGATGCTGTCGCGGACGGTGACTTCGCGCGGTGCCGGCGGTGCGAACAGATCGGTCAGGCGACGTGCGGTCTCAGATTCGGCCGGTGACGTCAGGGCCACGAGGTCCTCGACTGTTCCTTCGTGCAGAACGATCACTTTGCCGGTCTGCCGGGTCAGCGCGGTGTAGAGCAGCTCGCGGCTGACTGTGGTCCGGGCTGGCAGGACCAGGAAGGTCGTGCCGAACTCTGAGCCTTGGGACTTGTGAATGGTGACGGCCCAAGCCAATTCGAGCCAGGGATCGTCGCTGTCGGTGGCCCGGTAGCCGTAGGTGAAACCGGGCTGCGACGAGAATTCGACGTTGGCGAACTTGGGGTTTGTGGCCGCCCGGCTCACCACGACGCCGATCTCACCATTTGCCACGTAGTTCAGCGGATCGCCGGCTGCCGGATAGGCGTGTGCCCGATGGTTGCGGGTTTGCATGACCTTATCGCCGTAGACGATCTGCTCGGGCCCAATGGGTTTCGGCGGACGAAATCCCCACCGCCGCTGCGCCCACTCCAGGTCGCTCTGGCGGTAGGTCCGTTTGATCAGGCGGTTGAGCTCGACCGTGCCGTATTCGCGTGATCTGGTGGGCGACAAGATCTGCCAGTCCTCGCAATGTGCGCCTGTGCCGTCGTCCCCGGTCCGCCAGCTGACGTACTTTTCGTCTGGTGAAACTTGGGCTCCGTAGGTCAGCGCGAAGGCGCGTTCTTTGTCAGGCTCGTCGGCCAGTTCCAGCTCGTGTTCAAGGGCCTGCACGAGTGCCCCCGCGATCTTGCCGTCCCGCCAGGAGTGGTAGGCCAGGGTTTGGCTGGCGGTTCCGTCACGAAGCTTCTGCCAGACGGCTTCGGCGGCTATCGGGAGGTCACCGCCGCCGAACCAGCGCGCAAGCGCCAGATCGTCGCGCTCGCCGTCGCTGGATTGCTGCTGGCGCCGGGTGACGGTCAGCTCGACGTACCCCGGTGCCACCCGGAAGTCACCGTCGAAGGCCGACGGGCGCAGCCACTCCACAAGGTCGACGAACGGCCGCCCCGGTCCGATCGGCGGCAGCTGCCGCGGGTCGCCTACCAGGACGAGTCGCTTGATGCTGTGAAAGGCGCTGAGCGTCGCCCACAGCATTTCCTCGGTGAGCATGGATGCCTCGTCAATCACGACGAGGCCCGCGTTGGTGCGGTACTCCCGGCCAACCTCGACGTATCTGTTGGAGTTCGGATCGAAACCCTTCTTCTGCACCAGAAAGCTGGCAAGTGTCGTGGCGGGACGGTCCACCTTGGTCTGCAGCTGTACCCGTGCTTTGCCGGTTGGTGCCAGCAGCAGGACGCCGTCACTGTGAATGTCGGGGATGTCCGCCAGTGCGCGCAGCAACGTGGTTTTGCCGGTGCCGGCCGCACCGACCAGCACGCTGAGCCGAGCACTGAACAGCTCGGCAAGCCCAGCCGCCTTCTCCTGCCGCGCCAGCTCCTCCTCGTCATCGAAGGTGGCAGGCTTGTGATCACCGTCGAGGATGGTGTCGATTGCCGCTCGCGTGTCGAAGGTCGGTACAAACCTCTTTGCCTGGCGGCACGTTTCGAAGTGATACCGCAATGCGTCCCCAATCTCCGCGAGATGAGTCAGTTTGTAGGCGGGCTGGTCACCTGCGAGCACCGCGGACTCCAGCGGACCCCACTCGTTGACGTCCTCGAGGGAGTGCGCGTCCAATCCGTGGGCCTCCACGAGCGGCGTGGAGATGGCGCAGGGCCGCGTCAGTGGGATCTCCGCGGCGAGAGCGATTACTCGACTCTGAGCGGCGATGGTGTCGCCCTCTGCGGCGAGGGTTTCGAGGACGTCCACCATGAGCGCCTCGACTCGCCGCCGGTCGCCGGGATCCGTGAGCGTCGTGCGGTCGGCTATTAGGTTGGGCCACAACACATGCGGCGACGGGAAGCATGCCCGGTCGACTGTGGCGAAGGTGATCTGCTGTGGACTGCGGTAGGTACACGTCGCTGCGAAGTAGGGATTGGCGACGAGTTCTTCTGGCGTGACCGGGATTGTGCTGTGGCCTTCAACCAGTTCGGTGACCTGTGCTCGGGTGACCTCCATCGCTGACAGGATCACCAGCGCGTCGCGCGTCTCCTCATCGAGTCCGCGCCACGTCAGCCCGACCGAGGCCGGCAGATCGCCTGCCAGTTGTCGGCCGAGCGCGGTTGTCGTGTCAAACGCAGCCACCATGGTCTTCCATGGATCGTCTGCCGTCGATGCCGTGTCGAGCACTGCCTGGGCGACGTGATGCGCATGCTCCACGCCCAGGAATTCCAGCACGGCCGCCAAACCTGGTGCCGGACCGCGCAATTGCCACAGCCGGTCGATCTGTCGATCCAGCCACGCCAAGCTGGATTCCTGGATCGCCAGTCCGAGTTGGCGGGCTCCCACGGCCGCCGAGCGCAGACTGACGAGGGCCGCGATGGCGGTGTCGTCGGAAACGTGCTCCGTGACATACGAGAATTCGTCGCCTGTGTCAGCGGGCGCCCACGCCAGAGCGGTTGAAATGTCCTCTCCAGCGTCGAGGAGGCCGATCAGCTCCTGGTACGGCAGTAGGATGCCGTTGTCCTGGCTGGGGCGGAGGCTGTGCTGGACGATCGTCTCCCACATCGAGGAGTCGAACGGCTGCTCGCCGGACTGATTCCACATCGACGGCGGACGGACGTCGGTGATCATGGCTGCGCCGACCAGGAGGCGCTGCGTACTGGCATCCTGCAGGGGCGAATGCTTCAGGTAGACAAAGACTAGGCTCGTCCCAGCCACGACATTCTCGAAGAACTGGTCCATCACCAGTCGCTGGTTGCGGCCGTCCATGAGCCATCCGCCGCTGTAGCCCAGCAAGTCCTTGACCCGGTCTTCCAGCGCCGGGTCGTACTCCGGGCACTGCTCCCACAGCTGCTGTTCGAATGTCACGCGACTCAGCCACCGGAACGGAACCGCCTCAAACGAATAACCCGGCACCGCCAGCGTCGTCGGCAGCAGATGCCCCTTCAGCGTCTTGTTGGCAGCATAAGGATGCTGCTTGACCGCCTGATACCCGTGCGGTGACATGAACGTCGCGCGTTCGCTGAGGCACGGCAGCCGGTTCTGATCGGCCTGAGCGATCGGCAGGCCGGCCATGCTGAGTTCGTACTCGTCGTCGCGCTTATCTCCGATGTTCGTCAGCAGCAGACATGACCCGTTGTCCAGCGGATTCGAGCACATCCGATCGTTCCACGGCTGATCGCGCCACGGCACACGCATGGATAGATGACGGACACCACGACGAGGTTGCTGGGTCACAGGGCAATGGTGTCAGGAGTTATCGGCAAGCACTAGAGGTTTCCTGTTCGGTTACATGCGCAGGGCCGCTGGCGAATCCGGAAGTCGGAGGCAGTTGCGTCTGCTGTTGATCAGCTGTAGGAGGTCGAAGGCAGCGTCGAGGTCGAGCAATGCGGCGTCGACCGCTCGGATCATCAGTTCTTTCGTTCCGAACGATGGGATTCCCTTGCGGCGTGCGAGATTCACCGACGCCCGGTCGTCGGATATCCACCATGCTCCGGCGAATTGTGCCCAGTTCATGATGACGTGGAGCGTCTGGGCCTCGCCGAGATTTTTCCTCGGTTTCCTTTGGTCGCTGCCGAGGACGAAGCGGCGGATTCGCTCGACTTCCAGGATGTCTTCCGGTTCATCGATGATGATCGGCTCACCTAGCCATCCGGCGCCTGGCAGGCTCTGCAGCGCGGGCCAATAGTGTGAGGATCTGCGCGCCTCTCGGGCCACCGCTTCGGTCCATCGTCCCGCTCCGTCGAGCACACGTTTGAGCAGGTACAGGCTGTCTCCGGCCGCGAAGTTGCAGAGCACTGTGTTGTCCGGAAAAACGAACGTGCTCATAAGGTCTCGCTGTGTCCTTGGTCCGCGTCCAGTTCATCGATGAGTTGATCGACATCGCGGTCGAGTAGGTCGGCGTACGGACGAAGCGTGATCTGTCCAGCTTCGTAGGCGACGTAGGTGTCACGTACCAGCAGCCCGGGTGGGCGCGGGGTATTCGCGGTCACGATCCTCTGGGCGAACTCTGTGCCACATCCGGCTATTTTGGCGGCTTGCTGCGCGGTGATGGCCGAGAACCGATCGCAAAGCCCCCCGTCGATTACTCGTAGTTCACGCATCCGGTAGGCGAGAGGTTGGGGTGAAACACCGAGGTGGCAGGCCAGTTCCGCGAAGGACGCCTCGGAGATTCCTGCCCCGGCTGCCCGCAGCTCGGGTTCGGGCATGAGGAAGGCGGCGGCAAAAGCGTTGGCCCGCAGTTCGCCTGGATCTTTGCGCTGTGCGGGGCTGAAGATGTCCTCGTCGAGGTGAACGCCGTGGTCGTCGCCTGCCAGGAGATGGCCGAGTTCGTGCGCCACGGTGAAGCGCTGACGGGAGGGTAGTCGCGATGTGGCCAGCACGATCAGCTTCGCGTCGTCGGTGGAGACGGCTAAGCCGTCGAAATCTTCGTCCAAGCCGATGATGGCCACGTCGATGCCGAAGAGCCTCTCCACCAGATCCGGCAGATCGTCGGCACTCACCGATCTGTCGGCCTCTTCTACCCGGGCTAGTGCTTGCGCAGCCAACCGGCGCCCCCCCTCGATGTAGCCGCAGCGGCTGATGTCAGCCGAAACCGTTTGCCACAGTTGAGCATAGCCAATTCGCACCAAGTCTGTGCGCATTGTGCTGTAGGTGGCCGCTGCTGCGAGCGCGTTGCCTGCTGTCCCGCCGGTCGTTCTCGCGGCGATCGCTACTCGAGGTTCGTCTCCGGTTACCAGCCAGTCGACGGTGGTGCCGCACAGGTCCGCGATCTCGGCGAGGTCTACCGAGGTAAAACGTCTCGCTCCACTTAACGATTTCGAGAGCTTCGGCGCGTCGAGCCCGATCTTTGCGGCAAAATCCTGGTTGGTGAGACCCGAGTCGGCAATGAGCCGACGTACGCGATCGGGGATGCTGGCCACGCTCTCGATATTGCCCTGGTATTGCGATTTTCGCAAGAGCGGGGCAATATCACTCTGGGTGAGACTCTGATTAAGGTGGGCGCACGTGACGATCACGACGGAGCCGGACTCCCCATCGGTAGCAACCGTTGAGCAACGACGGCGGCCTCCGCTTCCGACCCCGGGGCAGGTGGTCAACGTGAGGGGTTCGGCGTGGGCCGTGACCGATGTGCGCCAGCAGGGATTACCCCGGAGCCCGGCGGACGAGGGCGCGCCCTACCTGACCCACGTGGTCAGCCTGCAGTCGTTGGAGGAGGACCGGCTCGGCGAGGAACTCGCCGTCGTGTGGGAGCTGGAACTCGGCCACTCGGTCGCGCCCGATCAAGGGCTGCCCGAAGCCATCAGTCCCGAGGGCTTCGATGACCCGAACACTCTGGCCGCCTTCGTCGACGCGGTGCGCTGGGGCGCGGTCACCTCCGCCGACGCCGACTCCTACCAGGCGCCGTTCCGCAGTGGCGCGGTCGTCGAGGCATACCAGCTCGAGCCGTTGCGTCGTGCGCTGCAGTCGTCGCGAACAAACCTGCTGCTCGCCGACGACGTCGGTCTCGGCAAGACCATCGAGGCCGGTTTGGTGATCCAGGAGCTCTTGTTGCGCCACCGCGCCCGCTCGGTGGTGATCGTCTGCCCACCGAGCCTGGCGGTGAAATGGCAGGACGAGATGCGGGAGAAGTTCGGCCTCGACTTCGCCATTGTCAACAGCGATCTCATGCGGAGGGTCCGGCGCAGTCACGGCCTCAACGCTAATCCGCTGCGGCTGTTTCCCCGGGTCATCCTCAGCATGGCCTGGTTACCGACGCTGCGTGCTCAACGTTTGCTGCGTGATGTCTACGCCGATGTGAAAGATAAGGGCTCCGCGCGACGCTACGTCTTCGATGTGCTGGTGGTAGATGAGGCGCATCATATTGCTCCCGCCAGCCCGGCTGCTGCCGGCGGTCGGCGCGGCTACGCCGTAGACAGTCAGCGAACGTTGGCCGCCAAGGCTCTCGCCGAGAAGTGCGAGCACCGGCTGTTCCTGAGCGCGACGCCACACAACGGGTACACCGAGTCGTTCACCGCCTTGATGGAAATGATCGACGGCCGCCGCTTCACCCGGGGCGCGAACCTCGACGAGCGCGCGCTGCGGGAGGTCGCGGTGCGTCGACTCAAAACCGAGTTGCCCGACAAGGACTTCAAACTCCGCAAGACCGCATCGATCCTGTTCACTCCCGACGAGGATGAGCAGCAAAAGTTCGCGATGCTCGACCGGATCCTCACCGACAGCGCCCAGGCCAACGGCAAGGGCCGCGCCGGTGACATCGTGGCCATGCTGCTGAAAAAGCGGTTCCTGTCCAGCCCCTGGTCGTTCTCCCGCACGCTCGAACAATACGAAGAATCCCGGGCGAGCGGCGAACTCTCCTTCGATGACGAGGCCGAGTATTACCAGGAGGTCCTGGGCAGCGGCCAGTCCGACGAGGAGGAAGGCGCCGTCGAACACCCCGAGTTCACCGCATTGCGGCAGAGCAAGGGTTCGGACCCGCTGGTGGCCTCGACCGGAGAGCAGATCGGCGCCCTGATCGACTGGGGCGCGGGCTACCAGCATCGGCCCGATTCCCGGCTGCTGGCGTTGCTGAAATTCCTGGACGCTATTTGCCGGCCGGACGGAAAGACCTGGACTAACGAGCGGGTCGTGGTGTTCACCGAGTACGCCACCACCCTCGACTGGATCGCCGATGTGCTGGATCAGCGCGGCTATCGCGATGTGCTGGAAACGATTCAGGGCTCGACCCTGCCCGAAGTCCGCGAAGACATCCGCGCCCGATTCACTGCTCCGCCCACCGACCACAAGGTCAGGGTCCTGATCGCGACTGACTCTGCGGGCGAAGGCATCGACCTGCAGGCGTACTGCCATCGGCTGGTGAACTTCGACATCCCGTTCAATCCGTCACGGCTGGAACAACGTATCGGCCGCATCGACCGGTACGGGCAGCGTGAGCAGCCGGAGATCTACTCGTTCCTGCCCGACTCCACCTCGACGACCTATGCCTCATCGATGGACTTCATGCGCCGCATCGCCGAGAAGATCGGCAACGTCGCTGTGGACACCGGCAAGGCCAACCATGTGATCGACGTGGAGATCCAGAACCACTTCAGCCCGATGGGCCGCCGGGCCGCACCCAAGTCCGACAACGGCAGCGAGATCATCACCCGCGCACTGGCAGGCGGTGTCACCCTCAACCGGCGGCTCACCGAACTCGCCCACAGCTACACCGACCGTAAGACGGACATGCATCTGACGACCGGCAACGCGCGCCGGGTCGTCGATACCGCGCTCGCCCTCACCGCACAGCCACCGCTGATCGAGGTCGGTCATCAGGACACCGACGCACCGGTGTTCGAGGTGCCGGCGCTGGGTTCGGCCTGGCAGTCCGCGCTGCGCGGCCTGGATACCAGGCTCATGCCCGGCGTGCTGCGCAATGTCACCTTCGACGAGGACGCGCGGACCATCCCCGATCTGGTCTACCTCCACCTCGGCCACGCCGTGATGCAACGGTCGGCCCGCATCCTGCGCAGCGCACTGTTCGGCGTCGATTCGCCGGTCAACCGAGTCACCGCAGTCGTCGTCGACGGCCTGCCACAGTCCTGTGTGGCGGCGGTGTCGCGGCTCGTGCTGGTCGGACGCGGTGGTGTGCGGCTGCACGAGGAGGTGTTCCTCACCGGAATCCGCATCCGCGGTCAAGCCATGGCAGAGGCAAAGGTTGAGCAACTGCTCGACGACACTCTGGACAACGAGAACCTGACGCTCGCTCCACCGGCCGTGCGTGTCGCGCTGGCGCAGCTGTGGCACGCCGATCAGGCTCGGCTGCGCACCCGGCTGCTCAACGCGATGACCCAGAAGGCCGACTCACGCCAAGCCAAGGTCACCGAGGCCCTGGTCACCCGCCGGGACACCGATATCGCCCGCGCGCAGGAGATTTTCCGTGCCTTCCGCGACAACCTGGTGGAGTCGCGGGACCGCTTCACACAGGAGCTGCGGGCACAGGAGGAGATGCTGTTCTCCGATGATCAACAGCGGCAACGCCGCCTGGACCTGCGCGCGATGGAGGACCGCCTGGTCGGACTCGAGGATGAGGAGCACCGGGAGATCGAGGCGATTCGCGAACGCTACACCGATATCAAACCCTACGTATCCGCCGCGGCCGTGGTATTCGCGCTGACGCCGCAGGACGCCGAGACCGGGAAGGTGCGGCCATGACGATCCGCAAGCATGTGCCCACCGTCGCCGACCGGCACCGCGAGTGGCTCGAGCTGGTCGATACCGACGGACCGTTCCTTGCGGTGCCCGCACTCAAACGTGTCTGGCCGCAAGGGATTTCGCAGCCGCAGCCCGCGGCATTGGCGGCGTTGAAGGATGCCAAGCCCGCCTTCGAAAAGGCATGGGAAAACTGGGACAAGCACCGTGAGGACGCCGCGACCCTGGACTTCTACCGGCAAGAGCGCGACACCTGGGTCGACATCGTCGTGCGCGAGGTGCTCGGTTGGGGCGCTACCTACACTGCCGAACCGACGGGCGACCCGGTTCGATCCCCGAACCATACCGTCAGCGTCCGCGCCAGCGGCGCGCTCACCCACGGCGACACCACGGGGGCCCTGGTGCTCGTCGTGGATCCCGTCGACGCGTTGCGCGATCCGTTCGACGATGGCTGGACCACCAGCCCCGTCGACCGGATGGAAGAATTGCTGCGCGCCGAGTGCGTCCCGATCGGTGTGGTCACCGACGGCCGCTGGTGGGCCATCGTCAGTGCGCGCGAACACACCATGGTCGCCTCCGGCATTGTCGACGCCCAGACCTGGATCGACGAACCGCAGACCCGCAACGCATTCATCGAACTGCTCCAACGCAAGCGGCTCATCGGCGGCAAGCCCGAGGACCGGCTGACCGAGCTGTTCGGTGAATCTGTCGCTGCCGCAGAGGAAATCACCGAGGCGCTCGGTGTGCAGGTACGGCGGGCCGTCGAACTTCTCGTGCAAGCCCTGTCCGAAGGCGCCCTCGATGTCCTGCGCCGCGGCGAACCGGACCCGCTTCCGGCCGACCGCGGAGATGTGTACGAGGCGGCCGTGACCGTGATGATGCGGGTCGTGTTCCTGCTGTTCGCCGAGGAACGCGGCCTGCTCCCGCAGAGCAGCCTGTTCGCGACCGCCTACGGCATCAGCGACGAACTCGACGCACTCGACCAGCGCGCCCGTGACGAGGGCGGCGAAGTCCTCGACGCCACCCACCTCACCTGGCATCGCCTGCTCGCCACCTCCGAAGCGCTCTACCGCGGCGCAGCTTTCGAAGACCTGCGTATGCCGTCCTACGGTGGCTCGTTGTTCGACCCCGACCGGTTCGGGTTCCTTACCGCGCTCAACGAGCGGGCTACCCTCGCCATCACCGTCAGCGACCGGGTCATGCTCGCGGTATTGCAGGCCGTGCAAATGGCGCAGCTACGCGGCGAGCCGGCGCGGCGAATCTCCTTCCGCGACATCGACGTCGAGCAGATCGGCTACATCTACGAAGGTCTGCTCGGATACTCTGCCGAACAGATCGACGAGGTCACCGTCGGACTCCTGGGCAAACCGGGCGAGGAACCCGAGATACCCCTGTCCACCCTCGAAGAACTCGCGGCCGCCAACCCCGACGAGACGGAACTCGCAGCCGCCCTCATCACATGGGCCAAACAAGACCAACCGGGAGCCACACCGCCGACGAAAGCGGCACTGGCCAAAGCCCTGCGCAGCGACGTCGAGGACACCGACCGCGCATTGCGCGCCGTGACATCCGACCGGGCGCTCCGAGACCGGTTGCGCCCCTTCATCGGAATCATCCGGCGCGATCTGCGCGGGCGGCCGATGGTCGTCGAAGAAGGTGGTGTGCTCGTCATCGAGACGCCATCACGCTCGTCCGCCGGCGCGCACTACACACCTCGCTTCCTGGCCGAAGAAGTCGTCCGGTACGCGCTGGAACCCCTCGTCTACTCCCCGGGACCACACGATACCGCCGACGAGGACGCCTGGCGGCTGATCTCGTCTGAACAGATCCTCGACCTTAAGATCGCCGACATCGCCTGCGGCTCCGGCGCATTCCTCGTCGCCGCCGCCCGGTATCTCGCCGGCCGCCTTATCGAGGCATGGCACCGGGAAGGGGTCGCGACCGGCACACCACACAACCTGGAAGTCCACGCGATCCGCTCGGTCGTCGCGAGCTGCCTCTACGGCGCCGACATCAACGCCATGGCCGTCGAAATGTGCAAACTGTCCCTGTGGCTGGTTTCGCTCGACCCGAAACTCCCGTTCTCATTCGTCGACGACAAAGTGCTGCATGGGAATTCACTGCTCGGACTCACCGACGTTCAGCAACTCCAGCACTACCACATCTACCCCGACGCACAGCAACTCATGACCTGCGATCTTGATGTCGACGGAGTGCTCGACCAGGCGAAAAGGCTGCGCCAGAGATTGGCGACGGAGGTCGACGACAGCGACCCGCAGCGGTCGGCGACGACCAAGCGGCGGCAGTGGCGCGACTACCAGGAGCTGACCTGCCAGCTCAGTGACGTGGCGGACGGGGTCATCGCTGCGGGGCTGCGGCTCGGGGGCAAGCCTGGCAGGGCGTTGAATGAAGCGTACGAGAACCTCCGCATCGCGGTTGGCCAGGCATATCCCGCCGAGGGAGGTGAAGGCGACCGCGCGATGCTCGACAGCATCCTCGATGCGGGGCTGAGACCGATTGTCGACACCGACTATCTTCGTTGGAAGCCAATGCACTGGAACCTCTCCGTTCCAGATGTCTTGCAGGGCGGCGGGTTCGACGCAGTAATTGGCAATCCACCATTCTTGGGTGGCTCGAAAATCACCGGGGCCATCGGCACCAACGTTCGCGACTGGTTCGTCAACGTCCTAGCGGGGGGCCAGCGTGGTGGGGCTGACATCGTCGCATATTTCTTTTTACGGGCTATGTCGCTGCTGGCAAACCGAGGCAACATCGGCCTGATTGCAACGAATACTGTCGGGCAGGGCGAAACCCGCGAAGTCGGGCTCGATCGGATGACTGCCGCCGGATTCACCATCACGCGAGCCGTGCAAAGTCGCAAATGGCCGTCGGCAAGTGCCAGTCTTGAATACGCGGCGGTGTGGGGCACCTTGGCATCGGTGTCCGATGCTCTCCCACGAATGGCTGACGACGTTGCGGTACCGAGGATTTCGACGCTCCTCGAGCCGTCCGGGCGGGTCGACGGCAATCCCGTCCGCCTCTCGGAGAATCTGGGCATCACCTTCGAGGGGTGTAAACCATATGGTGCTGGATTCGTGCTCGCCCCAGAAGAGGCAGCCAGGTGGCTGGAGGCCGATTCACGGAACGCGGAAGTTTTATTCCCATATCTAACCGGTCAAGACCTTAACTCTCGGCCGGACAGCTCGCCGTCCCGCTGGGTGATCGACTTTTTCGATCGTAACGAGGAAAGCGCGCGCAACTATGCCCTTCCTTATCGACGTCTGTTCGACAAAGTCCGACCGGAACGACAGAAGGCCAACCGAAAAGTTCTTCGCGAGCGATGGTGGCAGTACGGCGAGAAGCGCCCGGGAATGCGGAAGGCGATTATAGGGATGGATGAGGTGGTGGTGATCGCGCGGGTCAGCAACACTCTGATGCCAATGCGCGTGCCCGCTAACCAGGTGCTCGATCAGAAGTTGATCGTATTTGCAACCTCTTCTTTTGCGGAGCAAGCACTTATATCGTCAAGCCTGCACCAGCTGTGGGCGATCAAGTTCAGCTCGACGATGCGTACCGATGTCAGCTACATTCCGTCGAATGCGTTCCTTACATACCCAAGGCCGGTAGCAACAGACGAGCTTGTGGAGGTCGGTCGTGCCCTCGACACCGAACGTCGCGAAATCATGCTCCGCCGGGATCTCGGTCTGACGAAGCTGTATAACCTGGTCAACGACCCAGACATCCCTGAATCCTCCGACGCCGACGTAGCGCGATTGCGGGAGATTCACGTTCAGCTCGACCAGGCCGTCATGGCTGCCTACGGCTGGAGTGAAGTGCCGTTGGATCACGGCTTCCACACCTATCGCCAAATGCAGCGCTGGACCGTCAGCCCAGCGGCGCGTGTGGAGATTATGGATCGTCTATTGGAGGAAAATCACCGACGGTCCGCAACCCAGGGCGAGACTATACCAGCTGCCGAGGACGAAAGCGAGGAGGACGAGTGAGTACACCGAGGCAGGCGCCGCCCACGAATACCGTTGTCCGGCTGGAGAAGCCGCCATTCAATCTCAGGTACGAACCCGACGAGTCCTCTTGGACGGCGCGCGAAAACCTGACCGACATTCTCAAGCGGGAACTCCGCGGTCCCGCCAATGGCCCGGAGGAAATCCTCGACGGTGTCCCCGACGCCGCCTACATGGTCGGCCGAATCGCACCTGCCCGAGTGACAACCGGCCGAACCAGCCGACCGGAGCCCGACGATGAAGACGCGACCGATATCGCCGATGTGTTCGAGCCCGGCCAGAGCCGGGGTGTCCCCGCCGCTGGCACGGAGGAGACCGGCGCCGATGCCTCGGATGACGGTTCGGACGACAAACCGCAGCAGCGCGGTCTGATGGCGCCCTCGTCGATGGGTCTGCGCTGTCAGATCCCACTCGACATGGAGTCGTTCACGGTGACCGCGTCGTGGGGTGTGTACGAGCCGATCAAGGAGGAGCGGGCCGAGACCGGCGACGACAAGCCGCGGTCGCGCCGCTATAAGCGGACGCAGATCTCGATCGAGGAGACGATTACTGTCGCCGACCTCTACGCCGATGAAGGGACCACGGTCCACCTCAAAGACGAGGTGGTTCTGCGGATCAACCGCCGCGACAACCCCGAGGACGGCTGTCGCCTGATCGAGCTTGCGTTGTGCAACGCCCGCGAGTGCGGCGGCCGAATCCCGGTCAGCGCGTGGCTTTACCAGACCAAGCTCGTCGTCGAGGCGGGCGGTGTGGCGGCGTTCCTGCCGGTCACCGACGCGGAGCTGGATACCCGGACCGAACGCGACCCGGAATTGAACCGGCTCAAGCTGCAGTACCGGCACCGGCTCGAGTTCGCCCTCGGCCGCATCTGCTCGGTCGATTGGGCGGTGGCCGAGGGTGCGCGCCGAGCGACCTCGGTGTGGACGACCTGGCTGCCGATCAGCGAGACACCACAGACCACCGCCGAGGAGATCGGCGACGCACTCCTGGACATGATGCAACTCGCGGACGCCACTGCCGACGAGCTGCGCTCGGGGCTGACACCGATCATCGATGCCTACACGGGCTGGCTCGACGGTCAGCAACGCGACTCGGACGCGTTGCCCGAGCATCTGCGCGCCGAGGGACACAAAGCAGTAGACGAGGCTCGAAAGGTGCAGCGGCAGTTGGCTGCCGGGCTCGAACATCTGCTCAACGACTCCGAGGCGCTGCGCTGCTTCGGATTCATGAACCGAGTCATGGCCGATCAGCGCATCCACTCACAGGTCGCCGAGCTGCGTGCCGCGAATCCGGACCTTGCCATCGACCAAGCCCGCGCAAGCGTACTGACAAGGGAGAAGCCGCATTCGTGGCGTACCTTCCAGCTGGCATTCGTCCTGATGCAGCTGCCGATGCTGACTAATCCTGCTGCGCCGCAACGATCATCGAGCGATCTTGCCGCAGCGCAGCTGCTATTCTTCCCGACCGGTGGCGGCAAGACCGAGGCGTATCTCGGTCTCGCCGCGTACACCTTCGCCATTCGTCGCCGTCAGGGTGTCGTCGCCTCACCCGACGGTCCGCTGGACGGGAACTCGGGCATCGCGGTACTGATGCGTTACACGCTGCGACTGCTCACCTCCCAGCAGTTCCAGCGTGCGACCACCCTGATGTGCGCAGCCGAGGTGGCCCGCATGGCGGACCCGGACACCTGGGGCGCCGAACCGTTCCGGATTGGCCTATGGGTCGGTACAGATGTCAGTCCGAAGCGTTACGACGAGGCCAAAACCCAGCTGGAGAAGCGGTCCGAGGGCCGCGGTTACCGGCTGACGGTATTGCAGATCCAGCGTTGTCCATGGTGCGGCAACAAGATTGACGCGAATGACGTCGTCGGTAACGACGCTACGCGCCGGGTGTATGTCTATTGCAGCGATCAGTTGGCCGATTGCCCATTCTCGCAAGGCGGTTCAGCAGGAGAGGGGCTCCCGGTCCTGACCGTCGATGAGGAGATCTACCGGCTTGTTCCGGCCTTCCTGATCGCCACAGTCGACAAGTTCGCCCGGCTCGCCCGCGAAGGTGAGGCCGCGGCGCTGTTCGGTTATGTGAGTAAACGCTGTGAGCGCCACGGGTTTGTGCATCCGGACTACCGGTATTGCGATATCAAGGACGGCAGCAAGCATCCGAACGCCAACGGCACCCCCGCCGCGGCGGTCCGTGCCACACCGCGGCTGCGCCCGCCGGATTTGATCATTCAGGACGAGCTGCACTTGATCACCGGCTCCTTGGGCACGACGGTCGGGCTGTTCGAGGTGGCGATCGAACTCATGACGGCCTGGCGTGATGCCGACGGTAATCCGGTGCGGCCGTTGGTTATCGCGTCGACCGCGACGGCGCGCAATGCGGCGGCGCAGGTGCGTGCGCTCTACGGGCGCGGTACCACCATCTTCCCGCCGCAGGTGCTCGACGCCGGGAAGACGTTCTTCTCCAAGGAAGAACCGGTGAGCCGGAAATACCCCGGCCGCCGCTATATCGGGGTCAGCACGACCGGGACCAGAATGACCTCCGCCGAGATCCGGGTGGCCGAAATCCTCATGGCCGGTGGACAACTGCTACTCGACCGTTCCGGTGTCGCGGCCGACCCGTATATGGCGTTGGTCGGGTACTTCAGTGCCACCCGCGAACTGGCAGGCATGGCCCGGTACATGGGTGACGATATCCAGACCGCATTGGCGAAGGGACAGCCGTGGTCGTCGCTGCCGCGTCGTTTCGGCACCGACTTCAGTCAGTTGCATGTCGCGGAGTTGACGGCGCGCGTTGCGAGCGCCGATATCACCGCCACCCTGGACCAAATGGGAGTGAGCTTCGACCCGGAGTACGACTCCACCGACGCCAGGCGTAAGCGGGCGGCGATCAGCAAGGAGAAGCAACAGCAGAAGGGCAAAGGCGCGAAAGAGGAATCGGCACCGCCGACCCGTGAGGTGAACCCCTATGACGCGATCCTGGCCACGTCGATGTTGCAGGTCGGTGTCGACGTTACCCGCCTCGGTCTGATGCTGGTGGTCGGGCAACCGAAGAACACCGCCGAATACATTCAGGCGTCCTCCCGGGTGGGTCGTGATGCGAAGCGTCCGGGACTTGTTGTGGCACTGGGGAACTGGGCTCGGCCCCGTGACCTGGCGCATTTCGAGCAGTTCCGGCACTACCACGAGACGTTCTACGCGCGGGTCGAGGCGCTGTCGGTCACTCCGTTCTCCGCGACGTCGATGGATCGTGGCCTGGACAGTGTGCTGGTCAGCGCGGCACGGGTGCTGCAAGCCGCCCGGTCGGACGGCCTGTCTCCCGAGTTCCGGGCCGGGGTGATCGAATCCGAATTGAGTTTCGCGGAGAATCTCGTGGAGATGCTGACAGACCGGGTGCGTGGGGCGGCCGGTGACGTGGTCGCCGAACGCGCCCGCATACGTCTCGGCGAGGGCTTGGCGAAGTGGCGTCATCGTCGCCAGGACGTGGAAATGCAACGGAAGGCGTTGATCTACGAGCGCGTGCGGAACGGCTCGGCGCAGGAGACTCTGCTGATGAGTGCTGAGGAAGCCGACTCATACACCGGTGGAAGGGATTCCGGCCGTTTCGTGGTGGCCAACTCCATGCGCGAAGTTCAACCCGAGATCACCCTGTTGGTGAGTCCGACGAAGGAGAACCTGCTCCAGGTCGCCGCCAGCGATCCGACGTGGAACATGCCCGAAGGAGATTGATGACCAACGACGTGTTGCCTCCGGCCCTCGATGCGGGACTGCTCGATCCACTCGGCGACGAAGACCAGGAGGCCAAGGCCAACGCCAAGCACAACCGCGCCAAGGTCGGCTCCGCGCGACCCTCCTCGCTGCTGTATACCTACGGGCCGGGATCGATCATGGACCTTCCTCAATTCACCGTCATGCCCTCCGGATTCGACGACTGGGAGAAGATCTGGGAACGACGCAACGGCGCCAGCCCGGAGATTCATGCGCCGCGGTTACGCGCAGCGGTGCGCAGGTTGCTGGGCTGGCGCGATGTCGTGCTGCGGCCATATCCCCGGCAACTCAGGACAGCAAGCGCCTCACCCGACAGCGTCGAACTCGGTGTGCCATGCCGGGTATTCCCGCAGTGGCTGCGGTGCACCGGATGCGACATGCTCGGTGTGCTGACCCAGTTCGACTACGTCAACACCCACCCCTATCGCCCTGACTTGGCACGATTCGAGCACGGCGCGTGCACCGGACGGCGGGGAGATGCGAACCGGAAGAAGTCCCGCCGCCCAGCAGTACCTGCGCGCTACCTGCTGGCGTGTATCGGCGGCCATGTCGACGAATTCCCTTACGACCTATGGGTTCACCGCGGACAGCCGTGCGAGGAAGCACAGATTCCGGTGCTCAAGATGGAGGAGCGCACCGGCAGCAAGGGCGCGTCGGCAGTGATCGTCTGTCGCTCATGCGGAGAGAAACGCCCGATGAGTGAGGCTCAGGGCGAGGCCGGTCGAGCCAAGCTCCCCAACTGTCGAGGCCGCTACCCGCACCTGGATATGTACACGCCGGGCGGCTGCGTCAACGAAGCCAAGCTGATGGTGGTCGGGGCATCGAATCTGTGGTTCCCGTCGACCCAGTCGGTCATCGTCATGCCCGAATCCGACGCCGATCAAGCCGACGCCCTGGCGACGCACATTCGCCTCGAGATGGGAGACCGGCTGGCGCGCCTGCACAAATTCCGCGACGACGTCGAGGACCTGCGTGACGTTCTCGGAGGGAAAGTCGACCTGACCGGGGTGCCGGATGCGGCACTGCTGGACGCCGTCGACCTCGCACTGTCCGACCCGGACGACAGTCCAGCCGCGCAGGCCGCATCGGATGTTCCCTGGGATCCGGTCGATCTGCTGGTTCCTGAATGGCGCTATCTGCTTCAGGATCCCCCCGGCGGGTGGCATGAGGACCCGGCGAGCGGATTGACGCTGGCAACCCGCGACCGCGGACCAGAGCTGCGTCCCGAGATCAGCCGGGTGCTGGCGGTGGAACGACTGCGGAAAGTCAACGCACTGATCGGGTTCACCCGCATCGACGACGTCGACCGGGCCGGCGGGGAGGAATCGGACCGGCTCGTACCCATCTCCCGCAAGGAACTCGGCTGGACCGTCGCCACCGAGGACCGAGGCGAAGGCATCTTCCTGCAACTCGACGAGAATGCCGTCGCTGCATGGGAAAAACGGGTGGGCTCGTCGGAGCTGTGGATCGCGCATCGAGAAGCACATCGCCGCAATTTCGCCAACCGGTCCTCGGAGACGGCAAAGTCTGTGGATCCCGATTCCCGGCTGCCACCTCCGCGCTACTGGCTCGTCCACACACTCGCGCATGTGTTGATGCGCCAGATGGCCCTGACATGCGGATACTCCGCGACAAGCCTCAGTGAACGGCTCTACGCCTGGCCCGAAACCGACGACCGGCCCGCGTCAGCTGGCCTGCTGATCTGCACCACCGCCGCCGACAGCGACGGCACCCTGGGCGGTCTCGTCGCTCTCAGCGAACCCGATCGGCTGCAACAGGTTGTGTCGGACGCGTTGCATCAAGCCGAACGCTGTTCATCCGACCCGATCTGTTCCATGCGAACCCCGAAGGACAACGAGGACTTCTTGCACGGCGCGGCATGCCATTGCTGCTCCATGGCCTCGGAGACCTCCTGCGAGCGAGCAAACCGCTTCCTGGACCGACGGTTCCTGATCAACCTTCCCGGACATGATCTGGGCTTCTTCGGAACCTCAGCACCATAACGTCGTCGGTGATTCCTGAATGCTGGCGGCTAATCGGCGCAGGTCGCCGGTGCCGTCGATGCGGCACGAGCCGCGCCGTGGGATCCACTCGGAAGAAATTTGGGTCACCGGGGTCGGCTGTGGGTGTCTCGTCGGGAGATGCCGCGACGTTGGAGGGCGGTGCATACGGTGGTGTGGGTGACGCCGAGGCGTTGGCCGATGGAAGCCAGAGACTCTCCCCGCTCGTAGTAGGTGACGGCGTGGTCGATGCCAGTCCGAACGCCGCCGGTGCAATCTCGAAAACCATGTGGGGCAGGCTATCTCACGTGAATGGGTTCGGAGTGAACTCGATCAACCGGGGTGATGCCCCGCGGTTCAGGTCGGCTCCGAACCGGGGATCAGTGAGGGGCGTCAGGAGTCGTGCTCCGCTGCTTGCTCGGTAGATTTCGGAGCCGAAGTCGTGCCCTGGGCGAGTTTCGAGATGTTGTCGGCGGCAGCGTTCGTGCGATCCGTGCGGATATTCTCAGGAACGAGCCACGAACCAGCTGGTTGGCGGGTCGCGGTTCTGTGACGTGCCCCCGGCGACGATCGAACCTGTGACCCCTGAACCGGGGTGTCGGCATGCCACGAACACGGTTCCCTGCGGTGTGGATCGGCCGCACGGCGCCGAATCCCGCGGCACCGTAGACCGCGCCGCAGCCAGGGCACCAGACAGCAGCGTCGCGATGCTGGAGACGACCAGCCGTCCCCCCGATCACGGCGGTCGCCGTAGCCAGGTGCACACAGATCCCGAAACCGCTGGTCATCGCCAGTAATGTGGCATCAAATTTGGCATCACGACTGGACGCCACCCATCGGGAAGGGTGGGATCAGGCGGACCCTACGGACGACCGGAACCCTGCTGACCTGCACAGACGGGACGCTTCGATACGCAGAGGCACGTGCAGGATCGTTCCTCGTTGGCTCATAACCCAGAGGTCGCAGGTTCAAATCCTGTTCCCGCTACTAGGTCAAACGGCCCCGGAACCATTGGTTCCGGGGCCTTTTGCGTGCCGCAAGTGATCTCGTTGTCTTCCCGGAGATGTCGCATGCCTGGCCGGTCAGGGCCCCGGCCCGCCGGGGATCGCATTCTGGGCCGTGGAATCTTAAACTTGCAGTTCGGTAACGTTTGGGCTGGTGTAGGGATATACCGGCGTTGGGCTGACGGAAGGTCCGCCACACGGCGGGAAAGGTGTTGCAGTGTCGATGACAAGCGGGGGGCGTCGATCTCCACGGACCTCACGCCGCCGGAAGTCGGCCGGAGTGCAGTTCGGGCAGGTGCTGACCGCCGCGGTGGAGTCGTCGGCCGATTCGCCTGCCATCCGGTTCGACCCCGCGGGCGACGGGTCGCAGGCCCGTCAGCTCACCTACCGGGAACTGGATGAGGCGTCCTCGCGGCTGGCACGGGAGTTGATCGCCCACGGTGTCGGTGCTGGTGATGTCGTGGCCCTGGGGATCGCCCGGTCGATCGAGTCGGTGCTGGCGGTCTGGGCGATCGCCAAGACCGGGGCGGCCTTTGTGCCCGTTGATCCGTCGTACCCGGCGGAACGGATCGCGCATATTGTGTCGGATTCCGGTGCGGTGCTGGGGGTTACGGTGTCCGCGCAACGTGCGGAACTGGGTACCGGGGTGCCGTGGCTCGAGCTGGATGGGCCGGAGACGGCCGAGCGGATCGCGGGGCGGCCGGGCCATCCGGTGTCCTATGCCGATCGGGTGCGGGCCATCGAGGAATCCCATCCGGCCTACATCATCTACACGTCAGGCTCGACCGGGCGGCCCAAGGGCGTTGTGGTCACCCACAGCGGGCTGGGAGCGCTGGTGGCGGCCGAGCGGGAACACTATGGGGTGATAGGGGATTCGCGGGTACTGCACGTATGCTCGCCGAATTTCGATGTGTCGGTGCTGGAGCTGATGCTGACCTTCTCCTCCGGCGCGACGCTGGTGGTGTCGCCGCCGCGGGTGTTCGGCGGATTCGAGCTGGCGGATCTGCTTGCGCGCGAGCAGGTCACGCATATGCTGATCACCCCCGGTGCGCTGGAATCGGTGGATCCGGCGGGGCTGGACGACCTCGCGGTCGTGATCGTCGCCGGCGATAAATTCGGTCCGGAGCTGGTGCAGCGCTGGGCGCGGGGCGGGCGCCGGTTCTACAACGGGTATGGACCCACCGAGGCCACCATTCTGGCCACCTCGACCGCGGCCATGAGCGCGGGCGCACCGATCACGATCGGCACGCCGATCCCGGGAGTCGGCGCGTTCGTATTGGATTCGCGGTTGCGGCCGGTGCCGGACGGGGTGACCGGCGAGCTGTATCTCTCGGGTCCGGCGCTGGCACAGGGTTACCTGGGGCGGCCGGGCCTGACCGCGGAACGGTTCGTGGCCAGCCCCTTCGGGGCCGAGGCCGGCACGCCCGGCGCGCGTCTGTACCGGACGGGTGATCTGGTGCGCCGCGACGAATCCGACGGATCCATCGCATATCTGGGCCGTTCGGACTTCCAGGTGAAGGTGCGCGGATTCCGGATCGAGCTGGGCGAGATCGACAACGCGCTGACCGCACATCCGGATATCGACTATGCGGTGACGCTCGGGCGCACGCTGCCCGCGGGCACGATCGCGCTGCTGGCATATGTGCTGCCGCGGGCCGGAACGTCGGTCGATACCGGCGAATTGGCCGACTTTCTGGCCGAATCGCTGCCCGCGCATATGATTCCAGCATCGATCCTGGTGCTGGACGAGATCCCGCTGACCCCCGTCGGGAAGCTGGATCGGGCGCGGCTGCCCGAGCCGGCGTTCGCGACGCGAGAGTTCCGTGCGCCCTCGACTCCGGTGGAGGAGATCGTGGCGTCGGTATTCGCGGATCTCCTGGTCCCGGCCGGACATTCGGGCCGGGTGGGCGCCGACGATGACTTTTTCGAGCTGGGCGGGAACTCGCTGCTGGCGGCGCAGGCGGCGGCCCGGATCGGGTCCGCGCTGGACGTTCGCGTGCCGGTTCAGGTGATGTTCGAGGCGTCGACCGTCACGGGACTCGCCGAACATGTTGAGCGGCATGCGGGTAGGGGTGAGGGGCAGCGGCTGCGGACGATGGAGCGGCCCGTGCATGTGCCGTTGTCGTATGCGCAGCAGCGGATGTGGTTCCTTAACAGGTTCGACCCAGACAGCGCAGTCGACCATATTCCGGTCGTGGTGCGGTTGAGTGGCCGGTTGGATGTGGAGGCGCTGCGGGCGGCGGTGCGGGATGTGGTGGTGCGGCACGAGGTGTTGCGCACGGTGTATCCCGATGTCGATGGGGAGGGTTATCAGCTGGTGCTGCCGGTGTCCGATGCGCGGGCGGTGCCGGAGCTGGCGGTGATCGACGCCGATCAGACGCAGCTGCCGGAACTGGTGGCGGGGGCATACAGCCAGGGATTCGACGTGACCGCCGAGCCGCCGATCCGGTTGCGGCTGATACATATTCAGCCCGGAACGCGTGCGGTGGGCGAGGCTGCCGCGCCGGAGCCGGTCTCGGAGTATGTGCTGGTTTGTGTGGTGCATCATATTGCGGGGGACGGTTTTTCGATGGGCCCGCTCACGCGGGATCTTATGACGGCGTACGTGGATCGGGCGCGGGGCGGGCAGCCCGAGTGGCCGCCGCTGGAGGTGCAGTACGCGGATTATGCGCTGTGGCAGCGGCAGGTCCTGGGGACAGAGGACGATCCGGAATCGCTGCTGGCGCAGCAGATTGCATTCTGGCGGCAGCAGTTGGCCGGGTTACCGGATCAGTTGGATCTGCCGATGGAAACTATCCGCCCGGACGAGGCCATGCAGGGGTCGCCGTCGGGTGCCACGGTTGATTTCGAGATTCCCGCGGAGATTCATGCCGGTTTGAATCGGGTCGCGCAGGAACATAATTCGACGCTGTTCATGACAGTGCATGCGGCGTTGGCGATATTGCTGGCGCGGCTGTCGGGGTCTCGGGATATCGCGGTGGGTACCCCGATCGCGGGGCGCGGTGAGCCGGAGTTGGACGAGCTGGTCGGGATGTTCGTGAACACGCTGGTGCTGCGGACACAGATCGATCCCGGAGCGCGGTTCGCGGAGTTGCTGACGGCGGTCCGGGATACCGACGTTGCGGCGTTCGGGCATGCGGATGTGCCGTTCGAGCGGCTGGTGGATTTGCTGGAGCCGGTGCGCTCGCAGGGGCGGAATCCGTTGTTCCAGGTGATGCTGAGCTTCCAGAATCTGGCACCGGTGCGGTTCGAGCTGCCGGAACTGACCGTGGCCGGTGTCGAATTCGACGATATCCTGGCCAAATTCGCCCTGCAGCTGACCGTGGTCGAGCGTGTCGACGAGTTCGGCACGGCCCAGGGCATGGCGGCCTCGTTCATGTATGTGCGGGATCTGTTCGACGCGGCCACGGTGCGTGAGTTCGTGGACCGTTTCCAGCGGATCCTTGCGGCCGTTGCCGCCGATCCCCGGGTGGTGGTCGGCGATATCGACGTGCTGGCCCCGGGCGAGCGGGAACTGGTGCTGCGCGAGTGGAATACGCCCGGCGTGCAGGTGCCGCCGGTGACGCTGGTCGAGGTGATCGCCGAGCAGGCACGGCGGCGTCCCGGTGCCGCGGCGGTGCGGTTCGAGGATCGTGCGCTGTCGTTCGGGGAGTTGATGGGCCGGGCGAATCGGGTGGCGCGGGCGTTGATCGCGCGCGGGGTGGGGCCGGAGTCGCTGGTGGCGGTGGCGCTGGCGCGA